>Ga0315295_10000804_pt1 | contig 26614 bp, 13 predicted proteins | sample YL17G14_0_MG_FD_204453 | JGI IMG/M metagenome (GOLD analysis project Ga0315295, IMG submission 204453) | Sediment microbial communities from Yellowstone Lake, YNP, Wyoming, USA - YL17G14_0 | ecosystem: Environmental > Aquatic > Freshwater > Lake > Sediment | place: USA: Wyoming | collected... | reverse complement strand
TTCAGTAAATCTCGCGACATCTTATCGGGATATTCCCCTTGTATAACAATCTCCCGAATTCCCGCGTTTATGAGCATTTTTGCGCAGATAATACACGGCTGATTTGTCGAATAGAGTATGGAATCCCTGATGCCTACACCGTGAAGCGCCGCTTGCAGAATAGCATTCTGTTCCGCGTGCAGTCCCCGGCACAATTCATGCCTCTCTCCCGAAGGTATTTTTAGTTTTTCGCGAATGCAGCCCGCTTTTTCGCAGTGCTCTATATTTGACGGCGCGCCGTTATATCCTGTAGTAAGTATCTTTCTATCCCTTACCAAAATAGAGCCGACTTTACGCCTTAAACAAGTAGATCGTGTCGATACGATATTCGACAATGAGATAAAATATTCGTCCCACGAAGGTCTTTTTGTTTTTTTCATCGTTAACCCTTATTCACCCCTGGGGTGGCTATGCCACCCCAGGGGTGTAAAATGGTCATAAGCTTTCGAGTTCTTCTATCAAATCCCTGTAAATAGGAAACCTCGCCGCAAGTTCACTAATCTCTTTCTTGACAGATTTCAGAACTTTAAGATTCTTCGGATTCTTAATTATTGCGTCTATCAGTTCTGAAATCTTCTGCATTTCTTTTGTCTCCATGCCTCTGGTCGTAACCGCAGGCGTGCCAAGCCTTATGCCGCTTGTAAGAAAAGGGCTTTTTTTATCAAAAGGAATCAGGTTTTTATTGACGGTGATATTTGCTTTATCAAGCGCCAAAGCCGCGTCTCTTCCTGTTATCTTTTTATTTGTCAAATCCAGAAGCAGCAAATGCGTATCGGTGCCATTCGAAACAATCCTATAGCCCGACTTTTTTAAACCCTCTGCCAATGCCTTCGCATTCTTCACAATTTGCTTCTGATATTCTTTAAAACCCTGGGTTGATGCCTCTTTTAACGCTACCGCTTTTGCGGCGATGACGTGCATAAGGGGTCCGCCCTGAATACCGGGGAATACTTCGGAGTCAATTTTTTTGGCAAACTCTTTTTTGCATAAAATCATGCCTGCCCTGGGACCCCGCAGCGTCTTGTGTGTCGTAGTAGTAACGAATTCTGCATATGGCACAGGATCCGGATGAAGCCCGGCAACAACTAACCCCGCAAAATGCGCCATGTCCACAAAAAGATACGCGCCGACTTTATCGCAGATTTCCCTGAATTTCTTAAAATCGATCGTTCTCGGATAAGCGCTTGCCCCCGTAACAATCATCTTCGGCTTATGTTTTATGGCAAGCGTTAAAACCTCGTCGTAATCTATCGTTTCGGTTTTCTTATTTAAACCGTAAGGAATAACATTATAAAACTTCCCCGAAAAATTGTGCGGGTGGCCGTGGCTCAGGTGCCCGCCGCATGCCAAATCCAATGCCATTATTGTATCTTTCGGCTTTAACATGGAAAAATAAACAGCCATGTTTGCCTGGGTGCCGCAGTGCGGCTGAACATTGACATGTTCAGCGCCAAAAAGCTTTTTGGCCCTCTCTATAGCAATTCTCTCTACCGCATCAGCAAATTCACAGCCGTTATACCATCTCTTGTCAGGATACCCTTCGGCGTATTTATTGACGAGTGTCGAGGCCTGCGCTTCCAAAACTGCTCTGCTTGCGAAATTCTCGCTTGCTATAAGCTCGATATTCGCATTCTGCCTTTTTGTCTCGTTTAATATCGCTTCAAAAACTTCCGGATCTGTCTTCTTCAAGTGCTTCATCGTTTTATCTCTAAGAACACGGTGTAGTTGCCCAATTTACCTGTACCCCGAAGGGGTATTGGGCTACCGTTTTTTTTGCCTGATAAATCAGGCAACTACATCATCTTCTATCGTCCATCGTTCACCGTCGTCTCTCCAGCCTCTTAATCTGCTTTACCCGACGCCTATGCCTTCCGCCTTCTGCGGGGGTGTTTAAAAAGACGTCTATTATTTTCCTTGCCGAAGCCAAATCTACCCTATTTGCCGCAATGGCCAAGACATTGCAGTCATTATGTTCTCTTGCGGATTTTGCTTCATCCGGCGTATCGCATACCGCGCTTCTCACATTTTTAAGCTTATTCGCTATAATCGCCATGCCGAAACCTGTTTTACATATCGCAATGCCGTAATCGGATTTCTTCTTCGAAACATGTCTTGCGATTTCATATCCTATTAGAGGGTAATCGCAAGGATCATGGGATTCTGTCCCGAAATCTTTTACTTTATAATCCTTATCGGCAAGATGCTCTTTTAATCTTTCCTTTAAAAAATACCCGCCGTGGTCAGCGCCTATCGCAATTTTTAATTTTTTAGCCATTTTAAAAATCCTTCCACCGATTCTTCTATCGCCTTAAAAGTAAGCATATAATAATCTATGGGCTTTCCTATAGGATCGGGTATGAACTTATCCAGAGAATTTTCTTTAGCAAATTGCCTGAGATAAAAAATTTTGTCTTTCACCTCAAGCGCTATCCCTAAAATCACGTCTTTATGCATGGGTTCCATGACTAAAATCATATCTGCTTTATTTAGAATGTCTTTTGTTATTGCCTTCGATTCATGCGTCGAAACATCTACGCCTATTTCCTTCATTAATTCAACCGCTTCTTGAGACGGTTTTAACCCCGTAAACGGGCTTATGCCTGCCGAAGAAACGGCGACATCTAACCCTTCTTCCTTAAGCCTCTTTTTCAAACAACCTTCGGCCATTACGCTTCTACAGCTGTTGCCCGTGCAGACGATTAAAATCTTTTTAATATTTTTTTTATTTACCTTTATATCGAATGCCATACGTCCTGTATCAGTATCTTTGATATCGCCCCTTCTCTTACAACCCTGTAAGGGAATGACGTAACATCTATAATTGTAGATTCTTTCCCTATTGCTGTTGTCCCGCCGTCAATTACAGCGTCAATTTTTCCGTCCAAATCCTTAAGGACGTGCTCCGCATCTACCGGAGGCCTCCTGCCGGAGACGTTTGCGCTCGGCGCCGCGACAGGGCCGTCGGATTTATTTATTAGGCTTACGGCGATTTTATTATTCGGCATCCTGAACGCTATGGTCTTTTTTCTGTCTTTTGTGTTTAAAATTATGGTGAGAGGGCCCGGCCAGAATCTATCCATCAAAACTTCAGCAAGATACGGAATTTCGCAGTCAAGCGATTTTATAACCTCTTTTTTTGAGATATGTACGGTAAAAAGTTTATCCTTAGGCCTTTCCTTAACTTCATATAATCTATCTATGGCTTTCGGGTTATTATACAAAGCCCCTAATCCGTATACTGTATCGGTCGGAAAAGCCACTAGGCCGCCGTCATTTATGATTCTTGCGGCTTCCTTAATGCCTTCTTTTTCGGGATTTTCAGGGTCTATTTTTATAATTTTTGTCTCTATCATTTTAGGTGCCTTTTTTATTCAAAGATTTATTTTTTCTTTTTATTTCCGATATCAATTCTTTTTTATGCATATCCAATTTCTTTTCCAACGCTTTATTATTAAGCGCCAGGATCTGAGCGGCTAAAATACCCGCATTTTTGGCGCCCGCCGAACCTATCGCCATTGTTGCTACGGGTATTCCCGAAGGCATCTGGACCGTGGAAAAAAGAGAGTCTATGCCTTTCAAGTGCTTTGTTTCCATAGGAACGCCTATTACGGGCAATGTCGTAAGGCTCGCAATGACTCCGGCAAGATGCGCCGCGCCTCCTGCTCCGGCGATTATTACTTCGATGCTGTTTCTCCTGGCGTTCTCGGCGAAATTTTTGACTTCTTTTGGCGAGCGGTGCGCCGAAAGCACTTTGACTTCATGCGGTATGCCGAACTTATCTAAAACATCTATTGCCCCCTTCATTACCGGCAAATCAGAATCACTGCCCATTATTACGGAAACCGTCGGTTTTTTTATCATATAAACTCCATACTTAATAATGTATAGCGTAAAGCGTTTAGCGTATAGCGTATAGTTTTTTCTATACGCTATCCGCTATCCGCTAAACGCTAACCGATTTTCCTAACGCCCTATACCCTATATCCTTCCTGTAATACATACCGTCGAACGAAATCCTGTTTACACCCTGATAAGTCTTATCTATCGCCTCTTTTATGTCTTTTCCCAACCCGACGACATTTAAAACCCTGCCGCCGTTTGTAACAATTTTCTTATTTTCCTCTTTTGTTCCCGCGTGAAATACAAAGACATCATCTTTACCTTCAAAATAATCGAGCCCCTTTATGGCTTCCCCTTTTTCATAATCGCCGGGATAACCCTTTGAGGCGATAACGACCGAGACGCATGCCCTATCATCCCATTCAATGGTTTTTTCGCGTAAATTTCCGGATATCGCGTATTCCATAAATTCGACCAAATCGCTTTTCATCCTCGGCAGTATTGCCTGAGTTTCAGGGTCGCCGAATCTTACGTTAAACTCGAGCACTCTCGGGCCTTTATCAGTCACCATTATGCCCGCATAAAGTATGCCTACGTAAGGACTGCCTTCTTTTTCCATTCCGCTTATTATCGGATTAATGACAGTGTTCAAAATCGATTTGAATAAATTTTCCGTAATTACGGGCGCGGGCGAATAAGCGCCCATGCCGCCTGTATTCGGCCCTTTGTCATCATCAAAAATTCTTTTATGGTCCTGGCTTGAAACGAGCGGAACGATATTTCTTCCGTCGCTAAAAACCAGAATCGACGCCTCTTCTCCGGAAAGCGCTTCTTCTATTATTATCCTTTTTCCCGCGTCTTTAAAAACATTTTTTATGAGGGTGTCTTTTACTGCGTCCTCGGCTTCTTTCACCGTATTGCAAACCGCCACTCCTTTTCCTGCGGCAAGGCCGTCAGCTTTAACAACTACGGGCGCGCCTTTGGACTTGACATAATCGCGGGCTTTTTTCGCATCGCTAAAAACCTCGAATTCGGCTGTCGGCACGCCGTATTTCCTCATAATCGTCTTTGCGTAAATCTTGCTTCCCTCCAAAAGAGCCGCTTTTTTTGAAGAGCCGAATATCCTAATGCCCTTCTCTTTAAATTTATCTACTATCCCCAAAACCAAAGGATATTCCGGCCCGACGCATACGAGGTCAATACTTTCTTTCTTTGCAAAAGAAAGTAAGCCCTCTAAATCATCGGCTTTTATCGGGATATTTTCGGCGATTGAAGAAGTGCCCGCATTCCCGGGCGCGCAGAATATTTTCTTTACGCGATCGGACTGTTTAATCTTCCACGCCAGGGCATGCTCGCGGCCACCCGAACCGATAATTAATACTTTCATCTCTCTTCTCAATCGCTGAACCATGCGGAACGTTACGCTGAACAACGCGGAATAGATCTTTTCAGCGTTGTTCCGCGTCTAGTTCCGCGTCGCTTCCGCGATTTACAAGTCTATTAACTCTACTTTGCGCGTTCCCCGAACGATTTCTCCGATTAGCCAGCTTTTCAATTTATATTTTCCATTAAGGAGCTTTACTACTTTCCACACGTTTTTTCTCGATATTACAAGAATCATTCCTATTCCCATATTAAATGTCCAGAACATATCCCTATCATCTATATTTCCTCTCTTCTCTATAATATCGAAAATCTCGGGAACGTCCCAGCATCTTTTGAAAATTACGGCTTGTGTATTTTTCGGCAGCACCCTTATTATATTGTCGTAAAAACCTCCGCCGGTGATATGCGCTATCCCTTTAACCTGAAAGCGCTTTATCAAATCCAATACGGGCTTCACATAAATTATTGTGGGTTTCAGGACCATATCGCATATGCTTCCACTTGTAAGTTCTTTTCTGGAAAATACTTTTCTCACCAGCGAATATCCGTTTGAGTGTATGCCGCTTGATTGAATGCCTAATATAATATCGCCGTTCTTTACCTTTCGGCCGTCTATTACCTTATCCCTATCTACAATACCTACTGTAAAGCCGGCCAAATCATAAATATTTTCATCGTACATGCCCGGCAGTTCTGCCGTTTCTCCGCCTATTAACGCCACGTTGCCCATTTTGCATCCTTTAACAATCCCCTTGATGACATCATACATAACGTTTGGACTCAACTTGCCGCATGCAAAATAATCAAGGAAAAATAACGGCTCTGCGCCGCTGCAAATTAAATCATTTACGTTCATCGCGACTAAATCAATGCCGACCGTATCGTGCCTATTGGCCCATTGGGCAATAAGCAGTTTAGTGCCCACTCCGTCAGTGGAAGACACCAAAATAGGATTTCTATATCCTGACATGCGCGCCTTAAAAAGGCCTGCGAAAGCGCCTATGTTTCCTACCCAACCGTCTCTCTTTGTCGACGCAATGAGAGGCTTTATCCTATCTATCAAAAGATTCGCTTTATTTACGTCTACGCCAGATTTCTTGTACGTTATCTTTCCCATTTTGTTTTTTTACTTTTGACTTGTGGTTTTGACTTTTTCCGCCTTGCGCCTTGCGCTTCGGCGGATCCGCCATGAGTTGCGTTTCTGTGTTGTGCAGGCGGAGACTTTTGACTTTTGACTTTCCTGCCTGCCGGCAGGCAGGTATTTTTGATATTTGATTTTTTATTTTTGATTTTATCCTCTGTCATCCTTCGCCCCTCATCCCTCATCCATCGGAAAGACTACCCACAGACTATACGGAGCATCTCCTGATATGTCTCCTCTATATTTCCAAGGTCTCTCCTGAATCTGTCTTTATCCATTTTGCGGCCTGTGCCTTTTTCCCAGAATCTGCAGGTGTCGGGTGAAATTTCGTCGCCGAGAAGCACCTTTCCTTTGTGCCTCCCGAATTCGAGTTTAAAATCGACCAGATCGAGATTCCTTTCTTCGAAGAAAAATTTAAGTATCGAATTTATTTCAAATGATTTTGTTTTTATCGTCTCGAGCTCCTTATCGGTGGCAAGGGCCAAGGCTTTTATATGATAATCGTTAAAAAGGGGATCGTGCAGCGCGTCATTCTTATAATGGTATTCCAAAACAGGCTCTTTCAGCACCTTTCCCTCCTCGATACCCAATGACTTACTCATTCCACCTGCAACGATATTTCGCATAGTCACTTCAACGGGGATTATCTCGAGTTTTTTCACAAGCATTTCCCTATCGCTTAAAAACTTTACAAAATGCGTCGCGACGCCTTTGGATTCAAGGAGTTCAAAAAGTTTCGACGATATTTTGTTATTCACTATACCTTTGTTAAGAATCGTGCCTCTTTTTGCCGCATCAAACGCCGTAGCGTCATCCTTAAATTCCTGAATCAAAAAATCGGGCTCGTCGGTCTCGTAAACCTTCTTCGCCTTCCCTTCATAAATCTGCTTACCCTTCTTCACCCTTTTCCCCTTTTTTGATATTTGATATTTGATTTTTGATTTTATATCCCTACCTTCCTAAATATATAATCCACATGCTTTAAATGGTAATCTAAATCGCCGTAAGATTCTATTTCCTTTCTCGACATATAATTCCTGACCTTCTTATCTTCGGCTATTGCATTAAGAAACGGCATATTTTCCACCTGTGCCCGAAGAGCGGCGGACTGGACTATATCGTATGCTTCCTGTCTCGTAAAACCTTTATTTATCAATTCAAGCATGACCCTCTGCGAGAATATTAATCCTTCTGTTTTTTTAAGGTTCTCTTTCATTTTTTCCGCATTGACGACTAATCTATCGACAATGTCTGCCATTTTATTCAGCATGTAATCCAAAAGAATTGCCGAATCCGGGATAATCACCCTTTCTACGGAAGAATGGGAAATATCGCGTTCATGCCATAGGGGCATGTTCTCCATGCCTGCCATCGCGTTTGCCCTTAAAATACGGGCAAGGCCGCAAATACGCTCGCACATAACGGGATTTTTCTTATGCGGCATGCTCGATGAGCCCTTCTGTGTCGACGAGAAAAACTCCTGGACCTCCCCCACTTCTGTCCTCTGCAAATGGCGAAATTCTGTTGCGATTTTCTCTAGCGTTGTGCCGCATATCGCTATTGCAAGGAGGTATTGGGCGTGCCTGTCCCTCTGAAGAATCTGAGAAGAAACGCGGGCAGGCTTTAATCCAAGCTTTTTGCATACATATTCTTCCACAAAAGGATTGATGTTTGCGTACGTTCCTACCGATCCTGAAATCTTGCCGAAAGCGATTTCGCTTCGCGCCTGATTTAAACGCGTCAAATTCCTTTTCATCTCCTCATAAAAAAGCGCCATTTTTATCCCGAATGTCGTAGGTTCCGCATGCATGCCGTGAGAACGGCCGGCCATCACGGTTTTTTTGTACAACCTGGCCTTGCGTCTCAATATGATTAAAAGTCTTTTTACATCCTCAATCAATATGCTAGCCGCCTCGCACATCATAAGCGACAAGGATGTGTCGAGAACATCGCTCGAGGTAAGGCCGTAATGAAAGTATTTCGATGCGGCGCCTATATTTTCCGATACATTATTAATAAACGCGACTACATCGTGGTTTGTCTTTTTCTCTATTTCATTTATGCGGTCAATGCTGAACTTGGCTTTTTTTCTGATTTGAAAAAGGTCCTGTTTAGGTATGATTTTGAGTTTAGAGAGGGCCTCGCACGCTAAAATTTCGACTTTCAGCATGTTGCCAAACCGATTTTCTTCCGTCCATATGCTCGCCATGCGAGGAAGCGTGTATCTCTGTATCATAGCAGGTAATATATACCATATATGGTAGATATTTGTCAACGAAAGTTAAAAGGAAGGCATCAGCCGATTAAAGTCAAAACTCAAAAGTAAAAAGTTAAAACCACAAGTCAAAAGTTTCAGCCTAAAGCTGATCCGCTAAAGGCGGAAAAAGTTTTTACTTTTGAGCTGTAGTTTTGAGTTTTGACTTTTGAGTTTTGAGTTATTCTGTGTATTGCCTTATCCTGTCCACATCCTCGTGTTTGATTTCGAGGAATTTGGCGCCGATTTTGTTTGAGGTTCGGTTAATATAGCGGCAATATACCGTTTCGCATGCGGCGATAATGGGTGGGTCTAAAATTTTATCTTTTGTTAACTGCTTCAGTTCAATCTCAACATACGAACCTTTGGGTATGAATCTGTCGACTTTTAAAGCGCATCCGGTCGTGCTTATATCAATTATAACCATGGGGCTTTTAGCGCCGAGGTACGAACGCGCAAAAAATCTGTCTCTATCCAGGATTTTATAAAATCCCTGAATGTCCAAATTCTTTCTTTCAGCAATCCTCGTCCTTAACATAGCAGATTCTTTCTTTTGAAACATTTCGACTTATGCTTTATAATCTAAAACTTATAACTTTAAACTATCTAAAGTGTACCACAAATATATCACAAAATACAAATTTTTGTGTCATAGAAATGTAAAATTTCATCCTTTTTTATTCTCTTAACCTCCCCCAAACCGTAATAGACGTAATCGTAGCGGAGGTTTTCCCTCGACAAGCTCGGGATGGTTCATCCCTCGATAAACTCGGGACGAATGCTGAGCGCAGTCGAATGCATTCGAGGGATGGTGAGCGAACTCGAACCAAAAACCTCCGCTACGACTGAACTGTTACCATTTTTTTCAAATTTTCCGACGGCATTTTTCAATGCGGGTTTGGGGAAGGTTTCTTAAGTTTAAAATAATTTAAAATAATTTGCAAGAAAACCGCCATTTTTTACGTTTTATTATATAGAAGGGGCATTAACCAAACGCGAGCCCTGCTCGTACGAACCCAACGTGAACAAACAGTTTTTGCGACCATTCCACACTGCGGGAGTGTACACTCCCGCAGTGTGGAATGGTTGTGTGGAAAGGTTACGAAAGGAGAAATTTATGACCTATAGAAAAGTGCCTTTAATAAAAAATAATCTATATCATATTATTAACAAGAGCATTGCTGGTTTCAGAATTTTTAATTCGGGTAGTGATTATAAAAGAATGATGGATACAATAATCTTTTATAGCATAAAACAACCTGCATGCAGATTCTCTTGGTTTAAAGAATTTCACAAAGATGAATATAATTTTATAGAATATTTTCGCAAAAATTACTCAAAAAAATTAATAGATATAATAACCTACTGTCTAATGCCAACTCACATTCATTTCATTCTTAAAGAATTAAAAGAAGATGGTATTAGCAAATATATGAATCTAATACTAATGAGTTATAGCCGCTATTTTAATTTAAAACATCACAGAAAAGGACCGTTGTGGGAAGGGAGGTTTAAAAATATCTTAATAGAAACCGATGAACAATTTATCCATTTAACACGATATATACATATAAATCCTGTTAAAGCTCGATTAGTCAGTAAACCCGAAGAATGGAATCATTCTTCGTATAACGAATATATAGGGGCGAACGAAAAAAGCGAATCTTTATGTAACTTTTCTGAATACCTAAACAGAGACTGTTTATCTTATAAAGAATTTGTTGATGCTGAAATCGATTATAAAAGAAATTTCAAAATAATTAAACACTTAATTCTTGAATAACCATAGCGAGCATTGCTCGTACGAACCCAACGTGAACAAACAGTTTTTGCGACCATTCCACACTGCGGGAGTGTACACTCCCGCAGTGTGGAATGGTTACAGCGTTAAGCGGAGGCTTGGAGGCGGTAGAGTTTGTTTAGTTCTTGGTCTTCGTCAACTGGTATGGGCTGCGGGAAGAAGGTTAAAAGGCCGTCTATGATTTGGATGCCGAGTTCGGGGTGTTCTTCGACCATTCGCGATAAATATTCATTTATATTTGTATCTTTCCTTAAATATGTATTAAGAGCTATGTCAAGCATTCTCACAAGGGCTATATAGCTATTTAACGGAAAATCTTTTGGGAATTCAAAGGCTGACAAGAAAACATTTTTATTCTGTCCGAGCGTCCCTTTAGCCATCATTTTAATAGTATCTGCGCCTGCCAGGGTTACAATTTTTGCGCCGGGATTTTCTTCCAGGATTTTCTCTATTTCATCCTGCAAATTTTCATCTTTTTTATCTATTAAAGTTATCCCCGCTTCCCCGCATCTTCTTCTCATGGCCGTAATAAGAGGGTCTAAACGGTTTATTTGACGGCTGTCGTCGAAATAAGGTATTGAACTTGTCCCGAGAAGAAGGTAAATCGGCGCCTGTTCTTCTTCCCCTATTTTTCCTTCTTTATCCTTATTTATCCTTTTCTTTATAAGCCTTATCGTATCTTTAAAACATTCGGCATCGTTCTGCGCAGTTTCTGCCACGTTCTTTTCCTTACTCCAATTAACTTTACTTGAGAATGTTACATCACGCGCATCCTCTATCCTTATATCAATATGTTCTATAAAAAAACTGTCTTTATTTACTGTAACTTCGCCTTTAGCGCTATCATCGTGTACAGCGCCTTCAACTTCGTCAGCCTTTATTTTTACATCTACATCGGGTAATTCGTCTTTTAAACTATTTAAGAGTCGCATCAATAATTCATCATAAAGAAAATAGCCATCACGGTAAATTTCTAATTCTTTTAACCCCTGATCGTTAAGTATATGCGAAATAATCTTCATTTCTTCGGAAATCCAGATACTAGAATCCGGGTTCGGCCCCGGCACAATATGCGCCAGAATATATACATATCTTCCATCTTTCTTCTTGCCCTTTGCAATAAGCGCTGAACAATTACGTAAGCCATATGTCATTATCCGTTCTCCTTCTTCTAAATCGACAATAGCCATTTCACCGGCCTGAACCACAACATTGCCGGTAGGCGGAATGTGTTTTGACATATCAGTTTCGGGTCCAATCTCGGATAATTCTTTAATACAAACTTCATCATTTTCATCGGCATAGAAAAACTTATAGAGATTTGTTCTTGACGCAGGGTCTCTTTTTTTAGATTCTTTCTTCTTTACATAAATTTTTATATCGTTTTCTGTATATAATATTTTCTCTTTTATACTGCCGGCGCCTTCTTTAGAAAATGCGTAATACATAACCTGTTCCCTGTCTTTAAGAACGGGCAATAGATATGCCTTTTCTTCCCCGCTATATTCCGCCATGCCTATCTCGTATTCTCCGTTTAATTCTTTCCAGCCTTTTTTGGCGTAATCATTCTTTGCCTTTTGTATCAGCCAATTGATGTCGGGAACCGTTGTATGATGCGATATATCCAATGACATATAATGACAAACGGCGTGCCTTATGAAACGGAACAAGGCGCGGTTAAAAAATTCATCGGCTCTATCCAAATCCTCGGGATTTGTCACGACCGGCGGACGAGGTATGTCGCCCCGTATGTCCATTGCGGGTCCTCGTCCGCCGTCAATTTGTTCGTTTCTCGCTGCAGCCGGCGGCCCGCTGGCGACGCCTTCCTGACCGCGCTCAAGCTTACTAAGAATATCTCCTAAACCTACTGTTTCTGAGATATTGCCGGGTTTTTGTGCAATAATTACCGCAAAATTTTTGGATTCACTCTTATAACCAGATTGATAGGCCTTTGCATGTATGTTAATAAATCCGACACTGGATAACACGCCTTCAATGCTTCTTGTCTTACTAAGATTGGATTGCACATCTCCATTCCCGAGTATTATTAATATATATTTACCATCTATTATTACTCGGAAAGATTCTTTAAATAATTGGAAAAGTACGGGACTACATTCCTTTCCGTATCCATGATAAAATATCGCGTCTCTTGTGCTTCCCTCAGGTTTGCCCAACGCAACTAAATAATCAGAAATTATATGGTCCAAACTCTGCGAAAAGGTAACCATGTCTATTGTACTATCGGGAATTCCCAAATTGAAAGCGTCCATTCTTAAGGGGTGTATTCTTTGATCCGATATATCCCTCGGCGAATATGCTATGCTATCATCGACTAAATTTACATTAACGGCTCCGGCCTGCAGCATATCCTGGGCGGCGGTTAATGAAGAGCCGCTTCCTATATCTAATCCTGTCCCGCCTTTAATATTCAAGTGCTTTGTTATTTCATATATAATGTGTTCAGGATTTATAGAGACATTGGCATCTCTTAGGGACGGTTCATTTTGAACCGTTCCATCGATAACTTTATCACCGTATGGCCCTTGTGCTTTGCCCAGACTTCCGCTCTCCGCGAGCCGCATGAACCAATTGCCGGAGAAGATGCGGCCCCAAAAGCCGAGTAGGCCTCTTGGCATACCGGAGTTAGCGAAAAACTGCATACAGGGAAGGTTTCCGTTCTCTGAGGCCGTCACTGATTCAGGTGTTGCATGCGTCCCGCCAATGTCTTCGGACGCGGTATCGGCTGCGCCGCTAGTGAATCGCATGATATCATCCGATGTTATACCGGACATCGTCGCAACGCTTTCTATATCACCTTTTGTAAGCTCTTTTCCCTCATCTAAACTCCCTTTTAACATTTCCAATGCGCCTTTGACTTCATCCGACAGATTTTCGGCTTCCCATATCGCTTCAGGAGGTGTGCTTCGAAGTTTTTCAGTAAAAGACGACAAACTATCTTCTAAAGGCGTTTGTTCTTTACTTGCGGGCGCCTCTGGCGCCGGAGTCTTCTCTTGGGATACAGGCGGCAGATTGAATAACTTCGCGAGTTCATCTAAAGGAACATTAAGACTATTTGCTGTATCTATAATATCTTCATTTGTGACACTATATCCACCTATCACCATCCTTCTTATTTCCAGCAATACACGCTTTGTCTCTATTGAAAAAGGAAGCTGACTTATCGCCTCTACAGACATATCCGCAAATAATTGCGGAGTAATCGCTTTAGCCGCTCCTTCTCGTTCTTCTATTTTCTCCGACATGCCTTCCGGAACACCTTCTGCGATTTCTCTATATCCTTTTAATTTCGAAACGTCTACCGCTTCCTTCTCCTTCCTTAAAACAGCCCTATGCAATACTCTTAAGTCTTTGCCTATTTCTCCATCAATAATGCCGTTCTCTTCTAACTTATCGATTATATCCGTTATGGTTTCTGAAGTCTCTAATATATGAGGAATTGTTTTTTCAAGAATAGTTTTAATATGCGGCGGGATAAAAGTCAGCAGTCCATATCTACAGCCCAGCGTAATAATATCTTCCCGCAGCAATATATAATCTATTAGTTTTGCCGCCGTAGTTTTTTTCTCAGGAGTTTTTTTGCCGAAATTATTTAACGCCCCTATAATTTTATCCGCGGTTACGGTAATCCCTCTTTGAGCAGCGTAACTTTCTATATTTTCTCTTATTCTTGCCAATACCGGTTTTGCAGAATCCTCAGCCCGATGCTGTTCTCCCGCATCACGTTTCTTTCCAGACCTAAAAAACCACCCCATTAAGTTAACCCCGGGCACAAAATGAAAATACTCAAAGATTATGCTCCGCATTAATAAATCTCTTTCTTCCTTAGAAACTAACGAAAGAAGGTCAAGGAATCTGAAATAATAGCCTGAACGAAATCGTATTTTTTTACTGCCGTGTTCTTCTCTTATCTTTGCTGCTTTTTTGCCTTTACTCTGCAATTCCCTGAATATTCGGTCAATATCGTCCTGTATGCCTAAACGCCTCTTTAACTCATGCAGTCTTCTATCCTTATTATAAAGAAACGCTTCTTTCGCCATTGCCGCGTCTTTAGTGTCGTCTTCTTCTGCGTGGCCAAGTTCGTGGAATAATCTCTCGCCCAAAACATTATTTATCCAAAAAGCGTATCTGTTATTGTACGGCTGATTCATCATGTCTTCTTCGAATATCAGGCTGCATACAATTTCACGCTTATGCGTCTCAGGATTTGTCGCCCTTACCGCATTGACGCGCCTGCCTAATGCGTTTGAAACACGTATAATAATCTCTTCATTTCCGGGATGATTTAAAAGTTCTAAGTAATATTTCTTCAGTTTTTCATCATTATTTAAGATAAATCGCAAACTCCTTTCTGAAAGGCGCAGCCTTCTTGCCCATTCTTGCGCTTCCGGATTATCATTCACCGCCGTGATAGAAACATTCCCATCCTTAACCGACATCTTTACCGTAAGTTCGTCAATAAATCCTTTCTTTAGCGTCTCGTAATCCGGCATCGCCTTCTTCGTCCATCCGATCGGCGCCGGCTTAGATTCGGCCGCGGCAGGGCCGGCGGCAGGAACGGCGCCTTTCGGACCGTCCATAGCCGTTTTTGAAAGCCTCCGCATTGCTAACTCTCCTAAGGTAGAGGGAAGTTTTCTAAATCCACGACAACCTTTTAAAGAGTTTTTCGTATGTTCATCTAATAATTTAGGCGCAAGAGATGCGTCGCACATTATCAAGAATCTGGCTAATATTATGTAATCGTCTCTGCACTTGTTTTTAATTGTAGGTGTAAATTTTAGCAGATCACCCATAGAAAGTTGCTTAAGTAAATAGATGCTTCCGTCCTCGTTAATAGTGCCGCGCATCACCCCCGCTTTAGCTTCCGGACGAACTATTTCTGTGTGCGTGGTGCGGCTTCCGTCTTCACGTTTTTGATTTGGAACGATTCCTATTTCAAGGCAACCTTCAGATATTAACGCGTTGAAAATATATGAGCCGTCTGTTATTTTTGGCATCCAGATTTGGAGGTCGCCTACTTCTTCCTCGTCGATATATAATTTTACGCTTCTTATTCCCTTCGGCAGCTTTAAAGTCTGTGCTCGGAACGTTTCCGGGCGCACGGCCGCGGCCGGGCCGGCGGCGGATTTGGAGGGGCTGGTGAGATTTCTATATAAAAATATCACTCGCCGCATTTTTTCTTGTAGAGACGTTACATCGTATCCGGATAAATCATCATTCGATAAACTAACAGTTTCTTGAACTCTGGATTCGCTGTCTTTCTGCAAATTCTTTACCAAGGCGGAAACTGCGTTTTCCAAAATCGTCCCCATCAATGCAGCGTGAGGTACCATCATTGCCTCGCCCGTGTTTTGTCCTTGCGTCAAAGCTTCTTGTAAGTTGCGCGTTAATTTATGTTTTTGAATAAAATTTGATTCTTCTCTAAAACGTTCCGGATAGGCAGTGATTAATCGCATTGCTCGCGCTTGAAGGCGCTGCATCGCCAAAAATGCCTCTCGTGCTTTTTTATACTCTGCCTCACTAAGAACATTCCTTCCGGTTATTCTTTTCAGCCATTCAATAGAAAGGAAATCGTATACGCCCCCTAACCCTTCTTTTAAATCCGGCTCTTTCAACTCACCCATGAGAATGTCTTCATCTTTCTGGAGGCGTTCATCAAAAGATTTAATGAAGACCTTGAATAATTCTGATCTGGTTGGAAAGAAAGCCAACCTTTTACTAATGGCTTCCTCATACTCCTTCCAAAGCGCCTTTGATCCTACGACGTAACGTAAATCCAAAACCTTTGTTATCGTTTCCACGCGGGGATAAAGGAACCAATCTTCCTGAATGCTATCTGACGCTTCCCCTAATTTTTCCTCAACAAGGCATAATTGCCCAAGGGCTCTATTATAAAATTCTCTGATTCCTGCTATATCATTCTTTCGATCCGTAATAGAACCTTCGCATATCATCTTTAAATCAATATCAGAGGGAAGGATTAATTGTTTTCTTCCATAGCTTCCTGTAGCTAGAAGCGCAACTTTTCCTTTAAGCGAAGGATACCTTCGCAATGCTTCCTTAAATACCGCTTTCACAACCGCATCAACAAAATATGTATAACGGCTCATTTTGCTTTCAATATTTCGTTCGGATACGTTACTCCAGATAAATTTATTGGCGCGGTCAAAAAGGCCTTTAAATTGCCTTCCATATTCTTCGGCAGTTAATTTTCTTTGGCGGACTGAAATATCTTTCGCTACAACAGGTAATAGTATAAAGAGGGTATTTATTAAATATTCATGCGCTGAGGCGACAATGCCTCTCAACATATGAAACCATCTAAACCCTATAACCGGCTGCCGGTATGCCAACGGACCATCCGTTGGCATGGTGCCAAATAGGCGCTCGGCGTAAACTCTTTCCGCGCCCTCATAAGTTAAAGGCCCTAAATTGGGCTTAACCTGAGAAAGATTCTTCTTTTTGTAATCACCGTGTTTAAACTTTATAATTTTCTCTTTATTTTCTTCCAGATATCTTACTACTGCCTGCAAGGCGAGAGAGATGCTTTCTATCCATTCATTTTTGTGGCTATCATCAATCATCTCTCGCAGAGCGCTATCATCGCCATTAAAGAACCGTTTCACCCTTTCTCTAAAAATCAACCAGAATTCTTTAACATAGCCAACTGTCGCCGCATTGCCGCCGTACTTCAGGATACGCAGCAACGTGAGGCGTTCATTCAATTCATCCAATGCTTCCGGTTCAAGATAGTAAGATAAGGCCTCATGAATCAGCATATTACTGAGGGTATCTGGGCTTTCCGTCGCACGATAATCAACATGCTCATGGACAACATAAGCATCTTCGGCATATATATACGCGTTTAAGAATCCCAAATTATGAATCTGTCTGGAAAATTCTTCATCCTCGCTGTAATTTGGCCAGAAATCAACAAACGGCACCACATTTACAATCTTTCTTCGAGTAGCCATAATCATGCCGTCAAGACGATTTATTATAAATACCTCACCATCAAAACGCTTTTTCAAATGATATGACCCCGGCCTGTATATTTTGAGTTGATGGTCATAAGAAGGAATGCTCACCAGGCCTAAATCAGGGTAATCTTCGAGCGTCTGGTTCAGCCTTTCAATAACAGGGCCAACCAATTTGACATCGTCATCGAGGAATATTAAATATTCGCCCTTTGCGACAGATGCTCCCAAATTACGGTTGGTTGATATTTTATTTTTCTGAGAAAAAACAACCTTGGAAGGATATCTAATTGACTCCAAATTCTGCTGTAATTCACCAAGCATGTCCGAAGTAAAATTACCAGGATCAGCTATAGTAATAATCAATTCAATCCCTTTCTCTATGGAGATGCTGTTTATTTCATGAATTCTTCTTAACAGGTGGGGCAGACGTCTGGCTAACGAAACAACAATAACACTGACTTTTAAATCCTCTTCAGATACGTGAGCATTAAAGCTCTTAACTTGGCCTCGATACCGCGGTAACTCTTCTTGCCAATAACCACTTGTTTCTTCCGTGAGATTATCAATCTTATCTTCAAATAAGCTCCTCGCTCGTCTCATCTGCTCTAACGCGTCTTGATCAATCCTAGCCTTAACTGGCCTATGTTTTTCATCCTGATAGAGTGATGGTAAGGCGCTGTATAATAATGCCGCCTCTTGATAGATACGCCATTTTATAATGCCTTTTCTATCCGTATTTCTTGGGGGGAGTGCAAAACTATGCGCCACCATTTCAGATATAGAATCCTTTTGAAATTCACCAACTAATTCGCTCCTTAATTCTGGCTCTACTGTTACTCCGAGTCGTTTTTCAACGCGAGCAATTAACCATTCGACCCTAGCGCTTACTTCTTCTTCCTGAGGCGTTCTTTCATCCAGATAAAAACTCGCTGATCTGCCGGTGGAATCTCCAGACCCAGGGGACGTGACACTTGGGGACACGCCTCTCGATTCAGCCGCTTGGCCCGTTTCCGGCCCAGGTCCAGGCCCGTCCGACACGAGCCTTGGTTCGCCCTCGCCCGCTTGCGGCAATCCCGCAGCCGCCTGCGCGGTCGGAGCAGGCTCATCGCTCTCGATGAATGAACGTTGAACAAAGGGTTGCAAGTGCATGGACCAAAAATATATGAAGACGGAATGAACGGCGATTTGCACAACTCCCGGGACAAACGTTCCTGAAAACGGCGCGGCAATCATCCAAGACGAATAAACCGCCGCAAACCAATATCCGAAATTAAACGGGTATATTTTGAAGAACGCTTTCAATAGACGCCCAACCTGGGGGAAATTTTTTAAAAGATCTATTTTCTCCCCAAAAGCGGCAGAGCTCACCAAAACAAGCCACAAAGTGCAAAAAAACGTCCCAACCCCCATATCAAAAACAGTTCTGTCAATTTTACTTTCAAATAAAGCCCTCATTGCCGAAAAGTAAATGACGTTTATGAAAAAACCGCTTATCAGAGCGCTTGAAACAGCCCAACGCAGCGGAGTCCACTTCGAAGATTTGACGCCTGACAAGGCTTGGGCTTTCTTTTCTGCAACCCAGACTCCGCGATAAACAGCTGCGAAACGTGCGAGAATCCCAACAGGAAAGAGCCAAAGATTGGCTATCTGAAAAGGTGCCACCAAAAAGTTGAACGCGATGTAGGACAGCGCTATACCAGCAGATAGTATTGGGATCTGGACACGAGCTTTGCCGTGAAAATGAGTTGAAACGGTAATTAACGCCGCCAAAACCCATCCTTCGAGCATTACCGGAAGAAAAGCGGACAAAATTGCTGGTTCCTTAACCACCATCCAAACCGCTGCCGCCAAATTCACTATCGACAAAGGCCATAAGACAAAAGAGGCAATACGCAAGGCCTTTTGCACCCTCTGGTCTGTCGCCATCCCAGCGCCCGCGCTGGAGGTTGAGTCGACTATCTCTCTAAACGCCTGTTCGATCTCTTCCGGAATTGAAACTTTTGCTATCCGGTCGGTGTCTGAATGCTCTTTAAGAAGTTTGAATTCATATTGGACTATGCCGGCATCGTCAGGTAGGTCCTGAGATTGCTGCGAGGCAAAAGCAAATGCCTGATAACCAGATTTACCGCCTACCGGATTATACTCCGGAAATATTTTTAGAAATGCTGCCTTAGATCTGCGCATAGCCAGGGGATGCTGGAATATCACGACGGTTTTAAAACCAAGATTTTTTTCTGCACGGGTTTTTCTGCCGTAGTCAAAATTTTCGAGAGATGTTGTCGACATGGCTTCAACATTTATATATTCATCCGGAATTTTGAGCGCCTTCAAAACCACATAATATACAATGCCCTCGGGAATCTTAACGTTCTCCCGTATATTTTTGTCTCTGCTCAAAAGGCGATTGATTATTAATTCTTCAATCGTCTTTCCCTGCAATTCTCTATCCGTAAATACTTCGTGGTCTTTGTTGCAAAACCTCCTCCATGTCCTTCGGCCGGGTATTTTGCCGCCAAATCTCTTCTCCTCTTCCTCCTTTTCCTCCTTCTGCCTGTCCCATCCCCGCGTGATCGAAAAGAGCCGTTCCAATTCCCGCCAAAAAGATTCCTCATCATTCTTTTTTAAATCTGCGAGGTCGTCCAGATACTCGTTTAACTTCCCCGGAATCTTTTGTAATACAGCCGAATCGGCCGAGCGAAGGCTAACTAGATTTTGAGTCAGCTCTTTAAGTGTCAGCGTCCCGCTTCCTATTCCGCCGGTTACCAGTATTTGCGGTTTCTTTTCCGCGCGATGCCATTCGCGACCTGCGACAATAGCTGTCTCAAGCAACCCGGAGCCCATGACCCAAAAAAGATCTACTTGTGACGGTAAGGATTCCCGGAGAGCAAGCCAATTTGCAACCTGTTGGACAGCCATCCGTAGTTTCAATAGATTAGCCGCTGGGGATGTTTCAGCTGCCGCAGCCGCTGGGGACGTTTCTTGTGTGCCGCTTTTTATCGGCTTCCAGCGCTTTTCTTTTCGTCCGCTCGATGGCTCAAAATCAGTCGGCGGCAGTTCAGTTACGGTTCCTTCCGCAACCTTATCGTCCCTCTTTCCTCGTCCCTCGTCCCTCGGAACGCCCGTTTCGTCCTTCAGCCGCCCCTCGTCCCTCACCCCTCGTCCATCATCCATCGGCAAGCGTATTGTAATCGTCGTGCCCTTTCCGAGTTCGGATTCGACCTCGATCGTGCCGTCGTAACGCTTAATGAGATCAAAAACTATCGGCAGTCCTTTACCACTACCCATCGCGCCCTTTGTAGTGAATCTTTCGCCTCTTAGGATCCTCGCTAAATCGTCTTTTTTTATTCCTATACCGTTATCGCTGAATTTCACCTCCGCATAAGCTTTTTTGCCGATCATCGTCTTTCTTGTACTTATCGTTATCAAGCCCTGCGAAATATTTCCAACCTGCAATGCTTTCGTAACAGCATAATAGGCATTATCCCAAAGATTTTGCCAGATATACGATATCACTCCGCTTGCTTTTATAGACAGCTCATCGCTTAAGAGGTTCTCTTCCACTTTAACATCACCAAAATCTTTGGAAATCGGAAGTGATTCGCGAATAGACGCGTTTACATCCATTAATGGATTCTTTTCAGGATTAAGGATGGCTTTCCTCAGATTCTCGAGGCTGCCTAGATTCATTTCACATTCCTTCATAACATTTCGTGACTTGTCTAAGATTTTTTGAGTCGCCTCCGGATCTGCGCCATTCTTTGCAACTTCTTCTTCGATCTTCGTCATCGCTTCCATGGTGCTCTTGACATAGTGTATTCCGATATCGATAACGCTGAGGCCGATCTTAGGATCTAACATACACAGGCCATCCCAATTATTTAACGTATTCATTAAGCTTTTATTTCTTTGGAGACACTCATTAATATTAATCCTATGAAGGCCACATTTTTCTTCTAGCAATCGTGCCAGGTTACCTGAAATATGCCCCAGATTATGTATCAATGCGGCTATTTCCATTGTTTCTACTCTATCCAAGTAAATCGAAGGTAATTCCCGATACCTGCCTAAAGCGATCAGTTCGGCTGATGTCAGCATTATCAATATCTCTATTTTGTCGCTATATGAAGCGCTGCTATCCTCCCTAAGGTATGGCATTATATTGAAAGGATCGACAGTTTCAATGATGCGGCATAAAAACTCTTCTTCTTCCCTAGTAAGTTCTTCGGGTATTCTCTCTTCTATTTTTATTTTTTTGAGACCATACGATCTTTCGCCAAGTTCTGCGGCCTTCTGCTTCCTGCTTTCATCATCCGGCGATTCGCCCTTCTTCCCGCTCACAGGCGGCTTGGCCGCTGGGGACATTTCTGGCGTGCCGCTTCTTATCGGCTTCCAGCGCTTTTCTTTTCGTCCGCTCGACGGCTCAAAATCAGTCGGCGGCAGTTCAGTTACGGTTCCTTCCGCAACCTTATCGTCTATCGTCCCTCGTCCTTCGTCCTTCGGAACGCCCGTCTCGTCCTTCAGTCGTCCCTCGTCCCTCATCCCTCGTCCCTCGGAACTTCCGCTCTCCTCACCCGCCTGCGCGGATTCGTCCGCGGGAGGGACAACACCGCCTTTCTTAATGCGTATCCCCTCGTTAATGATACGAAGTGACGCTTTCGCATGTTCACGTACCTGTTGATCTGGATCATTAAGAGCGACTCCTAAGGCGTCGATTACATCCTGACGTCTTGTCTGAATAAATCCCAGCGCGAGCGCCGCTGACACGCGAACAAGTGTATGTTCGTCACGCAGGCATTCGATGAGGGCAGGGATACCGTTGCCTCTATGTGCATAGAGCCGAAATGCCTCCGTCGCGCCATGCACTAACATATCCGCTTGTCTTATCTCCCTGAATTCATCTTTTGTCAAACGTCTATCACTCGGCAATCTTGGTATTTCTTTCCTTATACGCTCCGCAAACCGCATTATCCTAGCCCGCCAGTACACGTCGTCTTTCAATGATTTACCGGACGCTCCCGTGTCTCGCGTCGGCTCAGCCGCCTGCGCGGGTTCGACCGCGCCAGGTTCCGTCTCGTCCTTCAGTCGTCCCTCGTCCCTCATCCCTCGTCCCTCGGAACTTCCGCTCTCCTCACCCGCCTGCGCGGATTCGGCCGCGGCATCCGTTAAGACGCCTCCGGTTTTCTCAATTTTCTCAAACCCGAATTTCATCGTTATTAAATAAAGGGACGCGCCGATCAGCAGCCCGGGGACACTGATGTGCCACGGAAACCATACTAAATTATGAACAAGCGTTACTATCAATAAGGGTTTAGCCCAGCGCTTCATCTTTACTGCTTTAGCCGGATCGGATATCCTGTTTGCCATGTAGAATAAAAATACTGCAAAAGGCGGCTCCAAGACGCCGATCAGAATATTTTGACTCTGAAAAGTAATTTGTGGGAACACCTTAGGGGCCAAGAAGAATATGGCTGTGAACGCTGTCGCCCAATATAAATACGCGATAAGAAGCGCCTTTCTCATTTCCGTCGACTTTCCCGATAACGGCTCTTTCTCGACTAAACTGCGCAGGAAGAAGAAGATGAAAAAGGTTATGACTCCGGGAACTGTCTGATCGGCGACGCCTATTAGCCACAACGGTAATGTATTTGTCCATAATATATATGTCATTGGCCAGAACCAGCTGAATAGAAACGTAACAGAGAAAAAGACGGTCGCCACTGATTTCCATTTGATACTGCGCGGGATATTTTTAAGTTTAACGTTATCCTTTTTGACCAGGTGAATTGTTTGTGAGAAGATGTCCCCGAGGGTCATAAATGTTACAAAACCCAAAACCACCTTTAAAGATATAAAATTGAGCGGGTACGGCAGCGGGACCGACAATATGGGATGCTGAAGCGCTACAAATAATACGGTTTCGATTATCGTTATCACGGCAATAAGTAGCGCGAGTTTCGCGCGCGGGGACGTTTTTGAAGCTTCCAGCTCTGCGGCCCGGCCAGCGGGGGGCGGGGTGATGTTTTGTGGAACGACCCCATTTTGTCCTATTTTCTCCCTATTTTCTACAGTACTATTTTTCAGTATGGAATTAGATAGCCATCCTTTGCTTCTACCTATTTCATATAGTTGCGTATATACTCGATTTCTTAGATCGGGGTCTTCCATCAATCCAGAAATAACAAGTAAAAGGTTATTGGCTCGAAGGGCTTTCTCTTCTATGCCTGTATTCATCGGTTTCAAAATCTTTAAAATAATCCCTATACCTTCTTTTCGTAAGGCTACGAGTAAAGGGTCTGAGACTAACCTCTCTTCTATTTTTTCAACAAAATCAGTATCTCGAATATTCGCTAAAGGCAAAACCTTGGTCAATTGCTCTTTAATACTAATCATTCCATCATAACTCACATTTACTGTGACCCCATCGTTTGTAGCGCCGATGATATATCTGATAACTTTTAAAATAATCAGCGTAAAAGGTTTTAATCTCCAATATTTCTCCACGATGATATTCTTGTCCCTCTCTGTACCGGTTAAATAGAGCGTTCCATATTCAGCGATAAAAGTCAGTCCTGATGGCAAAGTTATCTTTCTAGGGGCGACGGGATTGAGCCTATTTCTAATGCTAATCCTTCCGCCCAGCCGTTTAACCAAAGAGGGTATTGGATTGCCAGCCGTCAGCATTCCTCTTATTCTGAATTCCATACCTTTGTATTTAGAGTCCCTATATTTCTCAATGAGATTAACGAGATGAATATGATTTTCAAGCGGCACGCCTTTTATATGGAATTCGTCAACACTCACCCTTATAACGAGATTTTTTAGAGGCCTCATACTGTTTTTCGCACGAGAGAACATAGCTTCAGATAATAGGTCCAATGTCTCTTCTGCTCTTTCTGCAGTTGTACTAAAAAAGTTATTTGTTGTTATCTCAACGGAGTCCACGCGGGTCTCTCTTATGAGCTTTAACACCTTGTCTATTTCCGTCATGGGTTCACCGCCAGTGAGGCTAAGTTGTCGAAAACTCTTCTTCTTGGAATAATATATAATTTTTTCTATATCATCATCTGTCAAGTTCATGCTTCTCTGTCGTTCAGAAACCGCCTGTATAAAACACATCGTACAAACCGGGGCTAGAGGGCAATAGTTTGTTAACGACACCCAGAGCTGATCGTATTGTATATTGGAACTTTCTGGGTATGGTTTTTTCGATGTTAGGGATTCGACCGACGTCACTCCAGTCTCTGGGGACGTTTCCGGCGTGCCGCTTCTTATCGGCTTCCAGCGCTTTTCTTTTCGTCCGCTTGATGGCTCGAAATCAGTCGGCGGCAGTTCAGTTACGGTTCCTTCCGCAACCTTATCGTCTATCGTCCCTCGTCCATCGTCCCTCGTAACGCCCGTCTCACTCGGTGCTGCGGATTCGGCCGCGGCCTGGCCGTTAGCGATTTTTGCCGGCAGATTTACCGCATCCACCGCCTCGGATTTCGCCTTTATTGCGCGTTCCATTATGCCCTCAAATCGTTCTCTATACCGTCTATTTGTGCTGTCATATCTTTCTTGTTCCATTTCTTCCATTTTGGGTTCGAGCAAAATCTCTTCTCGTGAATAGTCCCTCATAAATCTTGCGATATCGGTTAGAATACCTTCCGAATAGTCTCCAATTACTTCTATGTCGTAAGAACTTCCGTCTTCACCCTTAGGCATTATTGCGAGCCCGAGTAAATATCGAATCAACCATTTTTGAAGTCCAAACATAATGCGGTTCTCATCTTCCAGCAATGTAGCTGTCCAGTCCGATTCGGTTACACCTAACGCCAATTTCAGCGATGGGCTTAACTCTTTATATAGCAGCTTTTGTCTAAAAGCGCTCATCAGCTCATCTACGCTTATGAAATCAGGTTTCGACGTTGACCCGCATTTATTGATACGAACTTCAATGCCGGTCATTGCATAAATGGACATAACTCTATCAGCAATAATACCGCTTGGCGCCACATGAAATCCGGCTGTTAGGTTACACATAATGCCTCTTATCGCAATTTTATTTTTAATGCCCTTATCAGATTGGAATCGTTCTAGTTCCCCCTCTGCGGCGTGGTCTTGCCCTTTTCGTCCCTCATCCCTCATCCCTCGTCCTTCGGAACTTCCGCTCTCCGCCCCCTGAGGCACAGACTCGGTTGTAGCAGGAGCTTGAGGAGCTATTTCACTTCGGTCGTTCCTGACCTGGTCTGGAGCTCTATATGGACCAGGTCCATATAGAGAAGCGTCTTCATGAGGGGGTGTAGATGGCAGAGGATATTTGGTTTGCGGAAAGCGCGTCCAGGCGGCTAATGCGTGGGATTTTGTTTCGGGAAACGCGAAGGCGATATCGGATAGAATGAGGGCATGGATAAGAATTATGCTTACTAGACGTAATATAAATCTATATATGGACTTTCGGGACGACATAGCACTAAAAATATATCATAATATTACTAATTGGTTGTCACAGGAAGGTAATAAAATTGTCGAAAAAGTGTAACAGAATTTCTCGTGAGCTATGAGCTATGAGCTTTGCGCTTTGCGCTATGGGCTATGCCTCAAAAGCCCTCAATGCTATGGGGACGGTCCTTCATGCCCTAACTCATTGTCCAGAAATAAGTTATGACATGATACTTTACATGTTATCTAACCATATACCCCCGCATTGGGTGCGTACGTCAGTCTCAGTGTGTCCACGCTTTAGAACCGTCATTTAACATCAAATTTTGGACATTTTATAATTGGTTTGTAATAGTAATATAATATGGTTGGATAGATGATCACAGATAAAAGACACAGATGATCACAGATGCACCATGCGCTTTGTGCTATGGGCTTGTGGGTTATGAGCTATGGGCTGTGGGCTATGGGCTAAGAACTCTAGCGCAAAGCTCAAAGCGCATAGCACAAGGCCCATGATAATGCGACAAAAAAGAAACACATGATACGTAACTTTTAAAAGTAGACATTGGGAACGAGAAAGTAGACATGGGCAGTAGCCGTAGTCGTTTCTTTATTTTTTCTCCTTTTTCTTTCTTTGTTAATTGTGTGAATATGTGGATTGGCAGGGCATCTTAAAAGCAATGAATCCCCTCTCCCATTCGGGGAGAGGGTTAGCGAATCCCACTCATCTT
>Ga0315295_10000803_pt1 | contig 26653 bp, 55 predicted proteins | sample YL17G14_0_MG_FD_204453 | JGI IMG/M metagenome (GOLD analysis project Ga0315295, IMG submission 204453) | Sediment microbial communities from Yellowstone Lake, YNP, Wyoming, USA - YL17G14_0 | ecosystem: Environmental > Aquatic > Freshwater > Lake > Sediment | place: USA: Wyoming | collected... | reverse complement strand
TTGGGTATCAATCATCCAAAAAACCTCATCAATAAAAATAATAATATACCTGCTATCGCTGAGAATATCAGCGCCATTAATAATTCTTTCCTGCTGATAAGCTCTTCAGTCATGCATGCACTGAATCCTCACTTTTTTTGAACTCTTTTGAGTGTTACTGAATCACTCCATTGAATCTATTAATATCAATCTCATTCTTTATCGGATTCCCTGCATCCTTGTTGAAAGGACAGCCGATGCATTCCGCATGAAACTGTATCCTGCATTCAGGGAATCCTTCATTATCCATAATCGTGCAACCCTTTCGCTTCATCTTCTCGATGCTCTTCAGGATTGCATTATCCGTCACTGAAAACTTATTTGCCACCAATTTCGCAAACTCGACCAGCTTCTCCTCAGTCACGTTACCGCCTTCGACCTCAAGGAATTTCGAGTATTCAGTCATTATCTTTCCCCTTCGCACCGTGATTGAGAATCCTGAACCTTCACTGCCTAACCCTTCGCATATCGCACCATCAGATTTATCTCGGTTCTTGATGACATACACAATATTGGCGTAGTTCTGCCAGTTGATGTCATGGACATTCGGTTTCCTCAACGGATTCAAGATGTCCCTGAAGCGCCTGTCCGTCTCCTCGACATTCACTGTGTATTTGAGGCTCTTGGCGAACTCTATCATCTTCGGTATCTCATCCTCATCGAAATATTCGGTGAATACCGCCCAGCCATCTGCTGTCGAATGTATGATGTTCATTGTGTTCGATGCCATCTTATCCACTCTCCGAAGTTATGTTCTTGGCGAGATTGGTCTGATACGCAATCAAGAATTTATCGACTGTCGAATCATGAATGAACTCGTCCAAGCCCACGCCTTCACAAAACAATCTCCAGTTCTGGCGATGCCACCTGCAAAACAAAATATCATCATTCTGCAACATAGCACCACATCCATGCACGGTGCATTTAATTCCATGCACGGTGCATTTTATTTCTTCTTCCATTTTTCTCACCTGTCCATCATATAATGTATAATCAAGCCTAACCCGAGGCTTATGAAAAATAATCCTGAGCAGAGCATGACCATCGGCTTGTGCAATAACCCTTTCTCTGTGCCTGCCCCGAAGCTCCAGAAGTCATGCCATTTATCTCCCAGCGTGCCTGTATGGTCTAAATCTGGCAAGACTCCGCCTATGAACAGACCTGCACACATCATCGCTATGATTGCAAAATGTTTTATCCCTTCCATCTTTTTGCTCTCCTGCGAAATAAGAATATTGTCGCAATAGAGAAAAATAGCACGAACCATGCATAATCTATAAAGACTATGAACAAGTCCCTGTATTTCACGGCATTATAAAAACCTAATGCAAATCCTGCTGTATAAGACATCAGGATTGCTACATACATCCTGCGATTATTATTCATGAAACGTATGGCAAGGAAACCCATGATTTTAATCGTGGGATGAATTGCCATTTCACCCCGCAAAGTTTATATATAGGTGCTACTTCTTTAGCACTATGAAGTGTTCTGCTACCATCAAAATTAAGATTTCTCCGTGTAAAGAATTGAATGAATTGTCTGATTCGTTCAAACAAGCGTGTCAGTATGCTTCTGATTATGCTATTGAGCATAACATCAAACATAAGTTTGCACTGCACAAGCTTATCTATTATGACTTGAGAAGCAAGTTTAATCTCAAGGCACAATTTGCGGTAAATGCTATCGCCAAAGGATTTGAAGCGTATAAGTCCTGTAACAAAAGAGTTGCCTTCAAATCCTGTCCTATCAGGTTTGACAGGAGGACATTCTGTTTTTCCGAGCATAAAGTTAGGCTTACTCTTAGCAAAGATAGGCGTGATTTTCCTGTCAATATTCCTCTGTATTATAGGAAATATCTTGATTGGAAATACCAGACTGCTGACCTTATCAAAGATAGGAAAAACAGGTATTTCCTGCATATCACATTCTCCAGAGATATCAACATCAACGGTTGCAGAACACAAGTTGTTGGTGTTGATGTCGGAGTAAATAACCTTGCAGTCACAAGTGATGGCAAGGTTTTCAGTGGACATAAAACCAAGATTATGCAATTCCAGTATTTGAGGAAGAAACTTCAAGCTAAAGGCACGAAGTCTGCTAAAAGGTTGCTCAAGCAATCTTCGGGTAGGCAGAAACGTTATATGGCTTGGGTAAACCACAACATCAGCAAAGAGATTGTTGCTGATGCTGATAGTATCGTCTTGGAAGATTTGAATGGAATCCGTAAAAGTAGGAACAAGCATATGGGCAAGAGATTGAACAGATGGCTCAATAGTTGGAGCTTCTATCAGTTGCAGAGCTTTATCAAGTATAAATCTGAAAGAGCAGGAAAGGTTATTCAATTTGTAAGCCCATATATGACTTCTCAAACCTGCTCTAACTGCGGTAAACTCGGTTCTCGCTATTTTGATTCTTTTGTTTGTAACCATTGTGGTTTTTCCTCACAATCTGATTTCAACGCTTCTTGTAACTTGCGTAGGCTATATGTAACTCAGCCAAACATCTCAACAAATGATGCCAAAGGATTGGCTGATGTTAGGGATAATCAATTATTTTCAAAAGCGAAAAGCCCACATACTTTAGTGGTGGGATAGCTTTTGAGTTTATTGAGTGTTACGCTTCTCACTCTTGCCGTTCAAGATGTCAAGCTCCAAGAGCACGTAGTCTTTGCATTGCTTGGTCAAGGTCTTCAATTCCTCAATCGTGTCGGCACGCACTGTCCACTCCGCCTGAAAATTACCTTTTGCCAACTGCTTGAAGCTCACCCTGAATTTCTGCTCTGATGTGTTTGTCTGTTCCATTCATATCAACTCCGCTTTCCTGCTCTTGAACATTCTTCTAATCCCATGCACAAGCCATGTGAAATACCCTATTACCGCACTTATGATTACCGACCAGATTATGATTAATATGATAAGACCTAACATCGAATATCTGAACTTATGGTTCGGTGTGCGAGTCTCTCGGATAATTTGATTGGCGATTCGCTTGACTTTCTTAATCACGGGTCTTACCCAGCCAAATAACATACTCATCTCACGATAGAAATGATTAGCGCCCATACATTATCACCACATAAGCACCTAAAGCGGTAGCAAGTATGACCCATTGAGATATGCCTGCAAGACCTTCGCATGCTAAAAATAAAACTAAAATCAACAATATAATTCTGGAAATGTATCTCATCTATTCAGCCTCGCTAAATTATTATAAGATTCAAGCACATCCTTCATCTTGACTTCCAAAGCTGTGCCTACCAGATACATCCGACCGTAAATCTGGATTATCGTGCATCCTACCAAGCATCTGCGCCATGATTTCGGAATCCGCATGATGAAGGGAAGCCTGTATGCCTTCTTGCCTTTCGGATACCAGCGCCCTGATTTAATCTCCTTCTCTGTCAAATCAAGCGGGATGTCCCATGTGCTCCCATATTGACCACGAAAATCAAATTTGATATTCGGGACAATGCGCTTCCTGCACTTGACTAAATTAGACAACCCATTCACCTTCATGCACCTGTATCTTCTCTGACACCAATGCATCTGTAAGCTCTGCCTTCTTCTTCACCGTCAATTCATGCAATGCCTTCAGATTCTCTTCCTCGAAAATAAAACAATTCCCTGTCCTTAGCTTGAGCCTGATGATATGCTCATCCTTTGTCAGAGCCGTGAATATAATGTAATAAACTCTGTATTCCATCCTCGGCTTCTCTGGTGTAAGCTCGTCCTTGACTATCCCTGTGATTCTGCATTCAACAATGCCCTGACGCTTCAGCTCATCCCTGAAATGCTCAAATGTCGGTAATTCAAGGATTGCTTTCATTTTTTAGTCTTCTCCGACACCGCCTCGCCCAATGCATCAACACCTGCTTTGAAAAAAAGTTGCAGGCTTGACGCAGGAAGGATTGCATACATCTTTCCGCCAACTTTTATCATCTCGACTTCTGCTTTCTTGAATAATTCATCTACACTACTTTTGCTTAACGGTTCTTTTCCCATGTTTTCCACGCTCCTTGAAATATATCTTCTCTGGACTCTTGTCCCGCACTATATAGATATGAATCAACAACTGCTTCTCAAGCATCTGCTTCGATGCATTATACTCGAAAAGGCGGTTATGAGCCTGCGCAAACAACCTCTCTGCCTTGTCCTTCATGAACCTGCGGTCATCCTTGTCATGCATGGATTTTACTTTTGATTTCACTAATTCATGCATACGCAAAGCGCTCTTGTATCGCCTGTATTTCCTCTGCAAGAGCCTGACCGCATACAAGTATCTGCTCAGTTCCATAACTTTTACACCCTCTTCAACAGCACTTCAAGCGCAGACCGCACCCTGCTTACCATTGCCAAGGACATAATAAGATTAGATGCCTTGACTTGCTTCTCAAGCTCGTCCAGTTCCTTCTGCACCCTCAATAGTTCACGCATGATATCTGTCCTGCTGAAATGCTTTGGCTCGAAAAATGGTTTAGTGTCCATGATTATCACCTTTGCCAAAATCTGCAACCAATGTCTGACCACATGCACCTTTCTCATATTCAGCAATCAGCTCTGGTGTCGCTTCATCGACGGGCGTGAATGCCTCAAGCACACCAAAGGCATCGACTGAATAATAAATCTCCTTGCCCCTAATCTTCATCAGCAAATCACCTGTGCCTTCTGTCGCACCGAAACATGATGCCAATGCCCTGACACCATACCCTGATTCAATGTGGGCTGATGACCCATCCTCGAACTGGAGCGTCCATAACCCTGACATCGGATGACCGCCTATGCCTGCTATTGTCCATTTCCTCATTGTTTCTGACATTTTGAATCACCTCACTCCCTCGCCCAGTCGCCGTGCATCGGAAGGATTGGAAGACTCGCTACAAATGCATCATATCTCTTCAAAAGCTCTTCAATCTCGGCGCATATCCTGAGATATTTCAATCCATCAACACCGTGCCCAACATCTGCATCATTCCTCAGCCCATAGAACTTATTTGCGATATACATAAGCTCAGAGAACTGCTTTTCATTGAGGAATAATTTCTCAAACTGCTTCTTCGCTCCTTCAAATGTCCCGCCACATTCTTTGATAAGAAATGAATCTACATGCGTGTGCGTGCCGAAACAGAGATAATATTTCTCACCGTTACGCTCCTGCTCTACCTGCACATCACCAGATTCATACCAATCTTCTTCAAGGTCAGCACGCCATCTCTCTTCATCAAAATATTCACGGGCAGTGCCTTCTAATTTAATACCGTAATCCTCTGGGGACTGGTCTTGCTGGCTCTGACGTAACTCTTCCTCTGTGTAAGGTCTCAATCCCTCAAGATAGATTCCACCCCAATACCATCCGCAATCCCATTTCACAGGCATCAAGAAAAATTCCTCTCCGCCATGCACCCCGATAAATGCACGCCTGCCGTAGACCTGCTTCTGGGGCTTGTATTCCTTTACTTCATTGTTTTTATTCATTTTTGTTTCAGGATATGTTTATTGAGCCGTCCTGCTGGCTCTTTTTCAAATGTATCTGCGATGAGTATCCCGCACTGGGCGCAATACTCGCCGACCTCTCGTGAACATACTGGACATTTCATGGCGCATCATAATCTCCACATAAATTTCTGAATGCTGTGTATTTCTCTGCCTCTCGCTCATCCCATTTCAAAAATAAAGTTAATTGATAATCGTCCCACCATTTCCATGCTGTCCCATTCATTTTTTCTCCACGGGAAATGTGCCGTAATGCCTGTATTTCAGCATCAGGCGCATCGCATCCATCCTGCTATACCTGTAAACGTCCTGCTCGGTAATCTGCGCTATTTTATAATATCGCTCCTTGCGCATGGTAATCTGGTCGCCATTCGAGGAATCAAAAACAACATCCTGCAATTCACACCATACATGCCAGTGGCGGATTCCTGCGATATCTCCCTGACCCATGACTTTTGCATGACAGAGCACAAGATATTTATTATACAATACCATATCGCCTGCGACCTTGAAGCAATCACCGTTCCCTTTCATCTTCATCTTTAAGCACCTATCTCATAATACAGATAACCGTCACGCTCGAAGACACTGCTCTCATCGACGATAAAAATCAGCGCTTTGCACGGCTGTTCAACGAGATGAACCTGCATATCCTCAATCTGCATGTCCCGTGACCTAATTGCAAATACAACAAATATAAATAAAAAAACCATCAGCGATGCATATAAAATTATAAAAAGATTGCTCAGTTTCATCTTTTCATCTCCAGCATCTTATATTGCGCTTCTAACAAGGACATAATCCTTATCAGCATATCTAATTGCTGTTCCTGCAACAAAATAATCTTCTGCAATGCGTAGTCGATGCCCATGCTCTCACTTCCCTTCAATGTTATATATATAATCCCGAATCAACTGGATTATCTTTGATTGCATATCAGCACCGTGCAGAGCACATTGCGCCTTGAAATGGGAATGAAGCCTTCTCTCATCATCTGTCTTAAATTTAACATTCACTATCTTGTTTTTCATGTCCATCACTCCAGCAATCTCTTGAGCTTAATTTTCTTGACTTTGAGAACTACCCCTTCAGAGTAGGGAATCTCAACCCAATCATGCGATTCCTGCGTTTCCCTGTGCGCCCCTGCGCTTTCTGCGCCCTCATCAAAATCATCAATCTCGATGTTCTCGCCCTTCATCTTCTTCTGCAACTCTGCATACCATGTCCTGAAATCTGGCTTTTCAGCAATAATCTCCTTGCTCTGCGAAAGATATGCACCGTCCTATGAGATTACGCCCAGTTCCTTCAGATGCTTCAGCTTAGGGATTATGCTCTCACGATGCAGACCTGTAATCTTAATCAACAGCTCGAGCGTAATCTTACCGCCATACGCAAGCATCGCTGTGTAAATCTTTGAGAATCCTTTTCGGTTCTCTTCCCCATCTCTCCGTGCAAGAGCATAATCTATCTTGCTCAAGCCATACAGAATCTTATTGTTATAATATTCGTTCTTGTTCATTGTTTTGACCTCACTCTAATCATTAATTATCTCCTTGTCCGTGATTTCATTATACAGCTCGGAGACTTCTCTATATATACCCCTTGTGGTCTTCAGCCCTTCCAATTTATATTCCTGCGCTAATCTTATAGCAATATTTTTTAATCTGCTCCTGACTTCAGTTTTTGTAATTGCGCTTCCCATGAATTTGACCTCGCTTAAATTGTTCTAATTCCATCTTATCTTTCTTTTCTTGCTCGACCTTGGCATAGAATTTATCAGCATCAATCAATCCTTCAACAGATGTTCGGATTACTTCATGAAGAACATCAGGATTAAGAGCATCAACTTCCCATGATGTATTGCCGAATTTAGCGATGTAATCCTTAGCTCTCGGGTCAGTTATCTTTGCAGGATTAGGGGGCGGATGATATCTTTTTATCTGAGCTTGCGTCAATGCAATCCGCATCACTTCCGCCTCTGCTCCAAACTCTATAAGCCTTTCTTTGATATCCCTGACCATATCCACACCGCTCGGGTCATGGTCTCCCAGATACAAGATATAACATTTTTTACTGTCTTGCTGATTCTTTATCCGCTCTGAAGCATCATGCATAGCTGTGCATGAGCTGTATCCTCGATTCACCATCAAATTAATATGATAGTGCGAAGTTATCCTTCTCAGCACGCCAGACAATGCATCTTTCTCGACCCATACCTCGATATATACATCTTGGTCATCCATCCTGTCTAACCTGTATTGATTGATTGTATCTTTAATCGCATCAGCAACATTGTGAACCCAATACGGAATGTAGGGAACTCTTATTCTATCCTCGATAGCGTCCCAATCGACGATGCCTGCCATGCGACCCTGCACCAATAATTTTGAGAGAGAAGCATATTCTTTCAGGCTGTTGGCGATTATGTCCCTTGAGACCAATTGATAATATAACTGCCTTAATGTCAGCTTATATCCCTGCTGAGAATATTCCTCAATTATCTTGTTGATTACGACCAGCTTCTCTTTGTTTGCCGTGTTCAATCTCAGCTTTTCAGTAAATGTCTCTTTCATTGTTCCTCACCTTTCTCCTTGACCATCTTAACTACCGTCCTTAAATCCTCGTCTGATTCCGCATATCTTATGAACGTATCTTTTCTCAGGAAAATCTTCTTATACGTCCTGTCCCAGCGATACTGCCTTCGCTCAGGGAATGGCTGGTCGAACTCATCCAATCGCACAATCTTCCTGAGCCGTGCCTCAATCTCATCATCAGTCTTCAAGCCTTTGATGCTACCGTATAATCGTGTGTATTTATCCTCTTTCCAGAAACGCATGAAGTGACCTTCGACCCATTGCTGGTTGCGAATCTGGTCGAGATTTCCATTGAACCTGCGCCTGATGACCTCAATATACTTATGAAGGTATCCATCAGCACTGACCACTTTCACGTCAGGTATCACCGTCTTGCCCCTCTTGACCCGTGCCTTGTTGCGCTCATGCCTCTCCTCATCAGTCATCAATGTATGCACCCTGATGTCCTTGAACGAATAATAATCAAGGAAATTACAGACGAACTGCCTTACTTTATCCTCTGCTTTCCAGATGTCGTGCATGTATTGCGTCCTCAGCAGAATCTCCACCTGAGGATTATTCAAATCATATAAAAATGAAAGTTGCGTGCTACCTTCTTCAATGCAGTATCTGCAATATACTTCGTGCTCTGTCGCATCAACCATCGGTCGTGAACAGAAAGGGCACGCATACCTCGATACCTCTTTCAGATGCTCAATCGCTGTAATCTGGGTCTTGTCCAATGTGAAATAATCAAAAAAAGCAACCTTGTTATCAATGCCACTGTAAAATACCGAGATTCCTTCCTCAGTGAAATTGCTCGGCGCAGAGACTGGCTCTGCATCTATCACGAACTGGCTTCCTGTCTTCGGGTCAATCATCACCCTCAACAGATGGATTCCATTGATAAAAATACTCCCGAACTCCAAAAAGACCTCGATGAACATATTGTTGCGGGGCATCTCCCTGAATCCAATATCGTTCCTGTCATGCATCATGAAATCCTGCAAGAGATGCTCCTTGAACTTATAGACCACTGACTTGAGGATATTCGCTCCACGCTCGACTATGGTATGCTTCATGCCCCTGAACTGGGGCGTGTCCTTCGATAATCCGCAGAACAATAATGTAGCATCCCTGTTCGTGAAATCAAAAGCGTTATCCTTCAAGTTAGATTTCTTGAATCGGTCAATCATCTCTGTAATCATCATGCTGGTCTTCAATAATTCAGATGATGAAGTCTCGACCATCGCATCTGTGATTCTAAGACCTTCCTTTTGGAACATGTCAAGATGCTCATCTGTCAATCTCAAAGCACCCTGCACGACCATGCCGTCAGATAACCGAACAATAGAACATCTTTTCAGCAATTCAATGTATTCCTTTGAGTCCTGCTCGCCACGCCCCTCAAGCTCCTTCATGCGGTCTGTTATCTTCTTCGGGTCGTGTATGCTCTTGAGAACCTTGTTCAGATACTCAATCTCTGGAGCATGCTCGACCCCCTTATGCATCGAAACAGATGCATCATTCATTGTTTCACCTTGTATTTCCTGCATTCTAATCTAATCAAAGCATCTGTAATCTCTCCGCTTTCGACAGTCGCAAGATACCATTCGCACCATTTCAATTTCGTGCCATCAAAATCTGAAAGCACAAGATTATGCTTCTCAGCGACCTTCTTCGCCTCATCAATAATCAATGCAACAATCTTACCAATGACCCGTTTCAAGACCTGCTTCTTGAGCTTGACAACTCTCGCCCTGAGCACATATGAAGGCAAATCGCTACCGCTTAGAGCGTCGTGCTGGAGCGCCAAGACAAACTCCTGTATATATCTCCACCGCTTCGCTTCCATCCTGAATGATTTTTCTTCCATCTTAGTTCACCCCAAAATATAGATTACCATCACGCTCAAATACGCTACTGCTATTGATGAGATAAAGCGACATCCCTGACCAGACACCGTCGCATGATATGTCTGTGCTGAAATACAGGAAATCTTTTTTCTCAAAAAGAGCGCCATCGCTTATAATATATAGTGTTGGCTTTGCTGGTTGCTCAACAAGATTCCTCTGCATATCTTTTTGCATATATGCATCCAATGCACTCTGCCTCGCAACATATCCTATCGAACCTATCAAGGCAACGAGGCTGATGCATATCATTATTATTTGAATTATTCTTGGCATCATTTATTCCACCCCTTAAGCCGCACATTTCTGTGCTCTTTCCGAAATCCTGTCGCACTTCTCAATACAGAATTTGTATTGGTCAAAATACGATGAACCCAAAATCATGATTATCTGGAAGTTTATATAATTAAATCCGCAGATATGCATGCACTTCTGCTCATCTGATAAATCAGCAATTGTTTTTTGAAAATTCTCAATCTCTAATTTATGATAAAAATATATTCCACCAGTGATAATAGATACAAACAATAGTAGCGTTAAACAAACAGCAACTATTTCTGTTATATAGTCTCCCATATTATCCCCCCCAACTATTTTTTCTCTATATTCTCAATTTTATCTAATTTATCTTTCAGCTTATTCTTATAAGATGAGAATGCAGGAACGGCAATAAAATCTCCCTTGATATATTTCGGCACTGCAAGAACCTCTGATTTCTGCTCCCTGATTTCCTGAGCCTTGACCTGCACTAACGCTATCGCCTTTGCAGTGAATTCCCTGCTCTTGCGCTCAACATCTGCCAGCTCTGCCTCGTATCTCTTGACCTTCTCAGGATTCGATTCCTTTGAGATTAAAGCATACAGCTCATTTCTCCTCAGAAGATGCGGATTGTTCTGGAGTATCATAGTTTCAACCCCAAGATTTTCTTGACAACCCTGACCACTTCCTGATTCTGAGGCGTGCCATACAGATGATTATTATTGATTACGTCACTCAAAAGAACAAAAAGGGTCTTCATCTCAGTCTCGGATAACCCGAGCAGAATCGCTTCTGATTGCTCTATAAAACCCTTATACAAAAGATGCCATGTGCTCCCGCTCTCTGCATTCTCACCATACGAGACGGTCTGGTCTTCGATGTATTGGTCAGCCAATTTCTCACTGTCGAAATACAGGAAGTTCACTGAATGGTCTCCATCATACCCTTCAACGAATCTCTCGTCGTCACTATACACGGTCTTGGTCGCATTGAATACATTCTCAATGACCATCCATTTATTCATATTCATCATGCTCTCAGCCTCTGTTCAGCCCGCTCTTCACGAGCATCATATCCGATTCTGCAATCAAAACATAAGAAAGTCCCGTCTGGCTGATTCGGATGACCTCTCTTGTAATCGCACCTGCAACAAGTTGTGTCTTGGCTCATGCTTTCACCCGCTTATTCGGGAAAAGAAAAAAAGGCACGTTGAACAATGCATTCAAGACGGGGCGCTTAGTCCCTGAATCAATCAGGTATTCTTCCCTGAAACTTACGCCGACAAGCCCAAATCCGTTTTTCCCCATAGACTCAATAATCTGACCATTCACGAAAATAGTGCCGTATTTATCAGCAGAAACTAATATAGAAACAGTCCAGCTTATGACCTCTTTACCATCCTTCTTCTCGCCAAGGTCTTGCACCTTTATCCTGTGCTCAGGATGAAGGTAAATAATCTTCCGAACAATCGCCTCAATCTTAGTTTTAGTATCCATGTTTTTTCTGACGTATGTTTTGCAAGCCCGTGCAGTAGGCTTCTTTGTGCGCCTTCCCCTGAAGACCCGCTATGCTGGTCTCCTGCGCCATATATGAAATGAGGAAGATTACCTACTATATAAACCTTTCGGTAGTGCTCCCTCGCTGTCATGGAATATTGTGCCTGATGCAGGCAGGGTCATGAAACGGAAAACACCGCAGAGGGGATAGAAACCCGCTACGGCAAACCGTGCTGACATTTTTTTGAGGTGATGCCAGCACCTTGCCTGCATCAGTGTGCACGCCCTCAGCTCCTTTTCTTCTAAAGAAAAGTAGCTGGCAGTCAAAAGAAGGCGATTTGCACCCTCTGACTTAATCTTCCTTGAAATGCTTCAATTCAACATTCAGGAAATTAACATCATCATTTATTGCGCTGAAACATTTATCAACAGCCTTATTGACCAAATCTTCATCATATCCTTCAATAGTCATTATCCTTAACATAGTTCACCGCCATATAATAAAATATTTATTTTTGTGCCCGATGCATACAAGCGACAATGCGGATAAACGCTGATGGGAGTAATGGTAAAACTTCCATCATCAAAACCGCATCTATCTGTTTTAGGAGTGATAGATAACCCATATGCATCGGTCTGCACATCATACTTTTGCATCATATAACGCTTCGCAAATCGAATAGTGCTCAATAAGTTTTTTACTGTAACTCTCATCAACAGCAACTTCGATGAATCTCTTGCAATAGATGCATTGCATCAGCATCAGTAATCCTCGAACATCGGCTTGCCACCCTTCAGCAAGATATGCTCTGGATAGTTCGAACAAATCACTGAACCGCAACTGCAAACGATATTCCTGCCGAACTGCAATTCATCATCAACCGATTTCCCGCATTCATAACAAGATATCATTTCACATCCTCGTCTATTGTTTTCGGAATATAAGAATTAATATTATTAGGGTTATCAGAATTGGAATCTGGTTGTTTATCTTGAATGGTAACATCTGAGACAAGCATATAATAATAATCATATAGAATACGGTCTATGAGCCTCTCGAATATAGCATAATCTTCAGGCATCGCCTGAAAGTTCACCTGATTTATATCATTTGCCCGAAAAATTGCATTCAGGCATACAATACCATGGATTAATGCGGTCACTTTACTTCCGAAATATGTATGTGCAGGAAAATTATATTTAAGGCGGACTCTCGAAGATATCTCCTTGACTTTCTCACTGTCATATACCGCTTTATGCGCATTCTCCCTCATGAACTTAAAGAGGACTTTCAAAGCTAACCATGGCTCATCAACACGCAAAGACTCGGAAAATCTCTTTACAGTAAATGCCTTTATATTATTCATTGCTTCTTCTTCCATCTCTGTTGAATTCTGAACTGTGTTCTTATCAAGAATCAAAAAGCTATATCTCCTGAGCAAAGCACTATTATTACTAAACAGCTTTCGGAGTTCATCAATATACTGATAGTTGTCAGTCGCTAAAAAAGAACTCCTGAATGTGACCCTATATCGGTTCTGCTTAGGGTTAGGAATCTCATATGTCTCTCTATCCAGTAAATTCATTGTCTGTTCAAGCCCTGTCCTTATCGACGATAAAATACCTACATGAGCAGACTGTTGCGAAAAAAACCTAAAATAATCATCGAGGAGAGCAACAAATTTTGCTTCAAGCAAAGACCCGAGTTGAGGTTTATCTCCATAAAAGCTTGGCACTATTCCTTTTGACGTGCTCAAAGTCATCATGACAACAGGGTCGTCAAATATATATGATAAAATCCTGCACCATGTGGTTTTTTTTGTCCCGCCTTCGCCACATAGGATAAGATTCATTGCATCACATCCACTTTCTACAAAGAAAGTATTAATCGTGATAATCCATACTTCAATATCAGTGTAAAGGGGTTTATTATTAGCATAATCCCACACCATACTTAACTGTTGAATATTCTTAAGATATGGTATCACTTTCCGAAGAATGCCATAATCTTCTATAATCTGTTCCGCTTCCAAGATAATATATGTGTCTTCTTGGATATTAAGGACACTATTAAGCACCTTTTTTGTAGTAGGCATCGGAACTTGAACGGCTTTAATCATATATTCAAATCCATCTTTTAGCATCCCATCGTAGTAACAAATAACGGCTTTTTCATCCAAAATTCCGATGTATTCATTGCATTGAATCACACATTGATTATCGAAAAAGATGTCTTTTCTCGGGATTTCATTGAAAAAATAAAAATTATTCCTCACCGACGAGAGGAGCGCTAATTTTACTTTATTTTCGACATTCATCGCTATTGAACGTAGGCGAGAAACATGATTTAATACACCTACAAACACGAGCCTGTTTTTTGATGAAGAGACAGATAAGCTCATCTTACGAATAAAAGACCAATCAGCTCTAGGAAACACCTCTTTTGAGAAAAAGCAGACGTTTCCTTTGTTATCATTTAAAAAAGAATGTAATTCAGCCTTTAATTTAGGCGGAAAACCTTGATATATATTCTCCAGTATGGTATTTTTCCCCCCCTTACTGGAATTACCTGACGAGGCTCTTGCAGTCAATATCTTTTCTCCCTTAGAAGATGCTGACTTGAGGGGGGGATTGCTACCTTTATAGGATATATTTTGTTTCCTATCTTTTTCAGAATATACTTTAGAATCTATGAGTTCTGCATATTTCAAACGCACAAACTCATCTGCCCCCTTATCGTCAAAATTAACTATATCCCCTTTCTTGAATTTACCACGCCAATCTATCAGGAATCGTATCTCTTTCATGGCACTCGGGCATTAAATTTACAAGAAGGATAATTTGAACATCCATAGAATTCACCATACGACCCTCTCTTAAGCGTAAGAATACCTTTGCATTTAGGGCATTTTGCCATAATAGGTTTCCGAATCTTGTTCACTATTGATTCAAGCTCACGCATCTTATCGTCGAGCATTTTTGAATAATTAATCGTCATCTCCTGTATATATCTTTCAGAATGTTCCTTGTATCTTTTACGGATAATCCCGACTGAATCAACTCTTAATTTTGTATCTTCAAGCTGGAGAATCTCATCTTTAATATCTTTAAAATCTTTAGGCTTCAACCATGCGACACTAAATCCCATCTCCGCAAGGACTATGCTCCTCTCTAATTCTTTATTATCTGACTGAGGAGATAACTGAATCTCAAACGCAATCCCGAAGCATAGAGACTCATGGTATTTCTTAAAAGGCATTAATATATCTACTCTCTTTGTCCGCCTATCGGTTATCGAAACTTCGACGCTGAGTTTAGATAAATCGAATAGAGAATAATCTAAAATCAATTCATTTGTATATTCATTAGGTTTATTGACTGACGAGACCACCGTTACCATGTTGTTTTTGAGTATATTATAAACAAATGTAACTGCTTTCGTATGCTCTTCGAGATTAGGTCTCACCGTGATTCCTAACTTTTCAGAATCAGGAACATAAAAATGAGGTCGCTTGTAATATACTTTTCCCTTATAACTAATTATCTCTTTACTTAATCGGCGATAACGAGATTCAATCTTTGTAATATCGATTTCTTTTGGACATGCTTCAATATCCAAGGGGTCAGCGAACCATTCTTCAACTTTAAAAAATTCTTCAGAAAACTCAACCGCAAGAGCATTAACCCGTGCCTGTGTTATTTTATGTATTGCATAAAATGACATTCTATCCACCCCGTATTTTATCTAATGAATAACAACAACACACACCTTCAGGCTTCGATATAAAAAATCAAGTTGCCGTGAGAAACCACGGCTTCGCTTGATTTCTTTTCTTTGGGTCAGGAATAACCATCACCGCATCAAAAAGACAAGAAGATGATGGGATTACTCTCATCACCCCCTTTATCTTGTGTGTGGCTTTTGTTATTTCTGAGGCTCAACGGAAATGCCTGATTTCCGTCGAACAGGAATCTTTCAAGCAAGTGTTCTTTAAATTGATTATCAAAAAAGAAAGGATAGTTCTTGACATAGCAACTGATGAAATATAGTTTCGCTTATACTATTTCAGAAATTAGCAATCTTTAAATAGTTTAATTCATTTAATGTTTTTTTCAGGGCGGTGATTGTATGCTAATCGGAATAACCATTGATGAAACTGTCGGTTCAGAATATAAGGAGCTGTGCGGTAAATTAGGCATCGTCCTTTCCAATCGCATTGAGATTCTCATCAGGCAGGATATCCCTGTCCTCAAGGAACTTATTAAAAAACAGAAGGTGATGTAAATGCCAGATATAGCATATAAGATAATAGAGTTCGACATCGGAAGCCTGCTGTCGAACACATTGATGATGATGGTGGTATGCACGTTCATCTTGTATCTGATTCATACGTATATCAAATACAAGAGACTATACCCTCAAAAACCGAAAGGTGATGTGCAAAAGCTGAGAGGTGATGTCCGTGAAAAACAAAAAGAACTTTAGTTGCTTCAATGCTGATAAGGAAGCGTTGCGATGGGTTTCTCATAATTTCAGTAAACTGAAATCTTTCAGGCTAAAGAAATTTAGTGTTGATGGCGGAAGCCATGATATTGATATAGAATATGAATTGAGGAAGGTGAAGTAAAGATGGACATAACAGACATGCGGGCAAAGGAATTCGAGGAGAGGAAGATGATTGACCCTGATTCCGTGCCAGAGGAAGAATTGGAGATTATGGATGCATTGAGAGTCACCATTAAATCTGGTGTATCCATGGGAAAAGAAAAGCTTGTCTTGGAACTGAAAGGCAAGACCGAGAGTTACAGCTATTTCCCGAACAAGGTGACTATCGGGGCTATTGCTGACAGGTTCGGTAACAATACCGATACATGGAAAGGCAAGAAAATCAAGCTCGGCACAGAGAGCGTGATGGTTCAGAATAAAAAGAAAAAAATGATTGTTTTAACTCCTTTTCTGTGAACTACCACAGCCTAACTTACGGTTAAATGCAGGATAGGGTTTTAGATATCCTTCTTTTTCCCTATCCTGCATCCTTTCCTATGAACAACTGTGCTTATACCAGATGCGGGGAAATCGCAACCATGGCGACAAAATATGCTAATTATTGCGATGCGCATTTCAGGATGGTCAAGGGATATCTTGACCTCAAGGACTGCACTACTATATATACACGGTGCAACCGTTGCGGGAAGACCATCAGGAGACCTAAAGTGCTGTGCTATGGGTGTGAGAAGATGATACACCTAACTCCTTTTTCTTCTGAAGAAAAAGTGGTTAGCGGTCAAAAAGAAAAGGTTTTGCATGCGCAAAACCGAAGTGCCCTGTGATTGCAAAAAATATGCGGGGGATGAAAAATGAATCTTGAACTGAAAGATGTCGGTGTCATGGCGTGGACTGCGCTGGTATTGATTATAGGTCTTATCATTGGTGCAGTGGGACAGAGTAAAATTGATGAAGGGGTCATCTCATTTTCTCAAGGAAAATATTCAATCGAGGCGCAGAATTTCTGCGTCTCACAAGAGTATGCGCATGCTGATTCTGCTAATCTTATCGTCGGAAAATATTTCATAATCTCCTGTTCACGTATAAAAGATTATGGGTATGAAGTGAGAAGATTTGCGCTCTACCCAGATGAATTAAACTCCTTTCTTTCCGAAAGAAAGTAGTTTGCAGTCAAACACTGAGAAATCTTATTAGATTTCTGGTGTCTTAGAAATGCGAAGCGCATTTCAAAGAGAAAATGGTTTTGCTTAATCGCAAAATCTTAGTGAAGGTGAAAAATATGGGTCTCTGTCCATGGATGGCAACCCCTTTTAAAAAAAGTGGTTGGCGGTCAAAAGAAACGAAGGTGATATTATGCCACTATGCCCATTGATGGCTAAGCCGTGCCTGCTTGCCGAGTGTGAATGGTTCAACAAGAACCTGAAAGGATGCAATCTTAATAGTTTCGTCTATAATTTCAATAAAGCGTGCCGAGTCTTTACTGAGCCTCAGCCCGTCAAGAACCGACAGGAATATGCTGAGAAGCATGCAGGCGAGACACCTGAAGAAATCAGGAATCAGCTTTTTAAGTAACTCCTTTTCTTTAAAAGAAAAATAGTTAGCAGTCAAAAGAAGGATTTTGCTGGTCGCAAAATCAGAGGTAAGATGCTATGACGAAATTCGAGGTCTTTGAGGAAATCCTGCGGAAGCATGAGAAGCGGATTGAGAATCTTGAGGATGAACTTAAGGAATTGAAATTGAGGGTCAGATGAACAGCGAGCCTACTTCTGTCCAGAGGCTTCGTGAGATATTGCGGAAGAGCAGGGATTGCCTAGGCGTTGATTTGGGGATGCATACATTGAAGATTGACAGCGATGTCCGAAAATTCATATCCTCTCGGAACTGGAGATTAAAGGGGAAGTATCTGTATTTCAACAACTCCTTTTTCTCGAAGAAAAAGTAGTTGGCAGTCAAAAAGAATGAAATCTGCGGATTTCAAAAAAGCATTCGGCTCGAGAAAGAAAGCATGACATTCCATCCTAAACAGGATAAGAGGCTTGTGCCGAGAAGCAGGGGTCTCTTCTGTGGACTTTGCAAGCAACGGTTTGATGTCCTGCTGGTCGTCCCCAGAGAACTCCTTGAATCAATCAAGGCAAAGACAATCTGCTGTGCCTGTGATACCGCTTTCAGGAGAAAATATGAATACCAGCTTGAAGTGCTATATAAGATGAGAACATGATAATATATCTTTTGTAAGAAGAATTATATGGGTAAGATAATTATGCGTAGAGTAAATATAATTAAACTTAAACCGAATAAGAAACAAGAAAGGATACTTAAAAGATGCATGCTTCTTAGTTCGTGCGTGTATAATAGTGCTAATTATCTCGTTAGGCAACAGTTCTTTAACAAAGAACGAGTTTCTGATTTTAGAGATTTGCAAATCAAATTACAATCAACTCCCGACTATAAATTGCTTGGTAGGTCGTATGCCTTGCCAAGATTGCAAATGTATGCTGAAACAAATTCTGCACGATTTAATCTTATTAAGTCGAAAAAGCAAAGATGGGTGGGGCTTCCTAAGTATTTTAAAAACAGGAAGACAAATACGACCCTTCCTTCTTATTTAGTGATTGATAATTCTCAGTATTCTATTGGTAAAGATAAAGTGACGATACCGCTTTCGAGAGAAATGCGGAAGGAATATGGTCTCACTAATTTCAGGGTTGCTTATAATGGTGTTTTGAGATATATAGGTAAACAGCAGAGGGGTCAGATTCGTTTTAAAAATAGGAAATTTTATTTATATCAATACATTGAAGTCAATACACCTTTAGTTAAGCTAACAAAGTATATCGCAGGTGTTGATATTGGTATTAAGAAATCTTTGGCTATATTGGTCAATAATAATCAGGAAAAGATAATCGGTTCAAAACGATTTTATAGGCAATGGCAATATTACACTTCTTTGATTGCACAAGAGCAAAATAAACTATCAAAGATGAACAGGAAATCATCTCATAGATTGCAGAAGCTCTATGAACGGAGAAGCAAATATCAAGATAATCTATTTAATAATATTGTCGCAAAGATGTTTAGATTCTTAAAAAGGAACTTTGTATCAAGGTTCTTTATCGGTGATTTGACATATATTCTCGAAGATAACGATAAAGGCAAGAAGCTTAATCAGATGACGCACAATTACTGGTCATTTGATAAGCTTATGCATAAGATACAGAACTTGGCAGAAAAGTATGGGATAGAATTGATTAAGACAACAGAAGAATATACTTCACAGACATGCCCTATTTGTTATGATACTTCTGCATCAAATAAAAAAGATAGGATTTTTGTCTGTGATTTTTGCGGATACATCGACCATCGTGACATTGTTGGTGCTCGCAATATTATGATTAAAGGTATGCACGACCTAAACCGAAGTGTGCATTGGTGCGAGATAGCGCCGTGTGAGGATATTTAGATGAACTTCAGAGAATCCTATTTCCATAGGGGGTGGGAATATCAATAGCAATGAAAAAAATATCGGATATGCAATACTCATCCCGTTCTTCTCATTGTGGATTCTTATGTTCATGCTCGTGACGTTCCCTATCCAGATTTTTGTCTGGCTTATCGGGCATGAGCAGTGGACTGAGACTTCACCTTGGAGAGAACTGATGAAATTTTATAGGGCGTTTTTTGAGTATTAACTCAACTCCTTTCTTTCACTAAAGAAAGTAGTTGGCAGTCAAAGAAAGGATTTCGCTAACGCAAAATCATCGAGGAAAATGAAATACTCCCATACCCTAAAGGGTAGGGTATCTTAACGAACTATGGAAACAAACAAAATATACAAAAAAGATGCACTTGAAGGATTGAAAGAGTTAGAAACAGGTTCAGTTGATTGTTTTATAACTTCTCCACCTTACTATAAGAAATTAAGTTATGAGAGCAATTTTAATTCTTATTTACAATATATTGAGTTTATGGAGAAAATAGCAAGAGAAAGTTTTAGGTGCTTAAAAGAAGAAGGTTATTTCTTTTTGAATTTTGCTAACGATAAAGATAATCCTATAAAGAGTTATGAAGTATTATTTAAGTTTTTAAGTGCTGGATTTACTTTGCACGATACTATAATTTGGTATAGATATAATTCTCAACCTTGTAATACAGACAGACAACTAACTCCTCAATTTGAATTTATTTTTATGATGGTTAAATTACCGAAGAATTTTCATTTAAATAAAGAAATAGTTTATGCAAAATATCCAGAAGTATTTGATACAAAGAATGTAGGAAATGTCTGGAAGATTGCTTTTAATTCAGGGCATGATGTTAAGGTATCTATGAAGAAACAAAACGAAGATGCTTCAAATGGTTTATGGGGACATTCAGGATTTCCAGAACATATAAGTTCAATTCCAATTTTATTGACTACAAAAGAAAACGATTTAGTTATTGATATGTTCATGGGTTCTGGAACAACAGCAGTTTCCTGTAAAAAGTTTAATAGAAGATTTATAGGATTTGATATTTCACAAGAGTATGTAGATTTAGCAAACAAAAGATTAGAACAAAATACACTAAATTCGGAGGGCAAGTTTTTCTCCTCCCAACCTTAAAAGGATTGGGTATCCGAAAAACACGATTTATATGAGACTAAACAATAAAGGAGAAGATTGTCCTGCATGCATGGGGACTGGAATCCAATACAGCGCTAGGCTCGGATTGAATGTCTCGTGCCCTGTGTGCTCGGGGACTGGCAGGAAACATTTCCATAAGAAGGTCTATTGATGAAAAAAATATGGCTCACGGGAAATGGTGTTATGGTGAACAGAGAGGAATCCATTTATAACGTGACTTTTCAGGAAGTGGATTTCTCGGTAAGAGTTTTCAGCGAAATCCATCAGAACCATTTCGTCATGCTCAAGGAAGATTTAGAACTGCTCCGTGATGCAATCATCGAGAGAATCGGGTTGAAAAAAAGTGAAGATGCTTATGGATAAAGAATATATATGTAAGCATTGCAAAGGAGATTTGCGAGTTAGGAATCCGATGGGGAACTGCGACCATCTGTATTATCCTTATTACTGCCTGATGTGCAGTTCAATGAAATATACTATGCAAGGTGAGAAAATGGATACAAGAATAGTCGAGGGATTCGTCAAGGTCGGGAAGATATTTGGTGTTCGGGTGCACCCTACTTTGAAATTTTCGCAGAAGAAAGGCACTGAACTCCTCTATCATGCGATGAAAGATTTGAAGCATAAGCACGTTAAGATTACCGTTGAGGTTCTGGAATAAATATTGCTCTGAATCATATCAGATTAAATGAGCTATGTCGCATAACTGCTAATTATAATCAATTAAAACTTTGAAAGGTGGATAATACATGAAGAATTTAACACAACTTGAATATCAGCAGATATTTTTGTGTCTAATCGCCAAGCACATACTACTAAACTATGAAAAATATGTTGATGCTCTTGATAAATTGATTTTGCTTGCAAAGAAAGAAGTGTTTGATGATATTGAACAAATGATAAGAAATAGAATAACAAAAGATGGAACTCTATTTTATGCTTATTTACATATAACATCATTAAAAGAGAAATTGAAAATATAGGCATTTTTCACTACTCATAATTAATGTTTCAGAAAAGAAATTTATTAAAATTGGAAGATAAATGTGCTTGTGGTAGAATAGATTGCCCTAAAAGAAAGAATGGTAAATGGAAGGATTAAATTTCCTTCCAGAAACAAAAGCATTCAGTTCAATAAAAAGCCAACGGAGATGATTAATAATGTCAAAAATGAAGATAAAAGATATTGAAATAGAGAAGAAATACGGATACTTTGTAATAGACGGCAAATATTGTGAAATGAAAGGGAATGTTGGTGTCGGTAAATTTGAATTTGTTGAAGCAAAGGACGCACAGCAACGAATAGATAAAGCTATAGAAATCACAGATGAATTAATCAAATCATTTGATGGCAAAAAGGTGCTTATAGAATCAATAATGAAACTTACAAAGCACGATTTAGATACTTTATATAGGAATGCTATAACAAAGAAACTAACAGCAAAAACAAGAGAGCATGAATGTGTAGATATGAAAATAGGTAATTTCGTGCTTCCAATACTAAACGATTAACGCCGTTGGCTTTTTACAAGAATTAAAGCAACGCCACCTTTCAACTTTGGAAATGCCAAAGGAACTGAATAGCAGTTCTAAAAAAGACTGCTACAACTTAAAATCTGGCGGAAATATGCAAAAACGTAAAACAAAGATAGATGGAGATGAACTATGCAATATAAAATAATCGTGAGCACGGCAGAGAGGAAGACGGCAGAGAATGTCAGGGAATTGTTATTGAAGACTAATATCTATAACTCCCAAGAGATAATGAATGTGTCACAGATAAAAGAGGTATGCGATGAATGCGTTAATAAATATTGAGCGGAGATGAAAAATATGGATATACAAAAGGTGGATTCAATCAAGATTGATGGCGGGCACGTCACCATAAACGTCCCTATCTACATAGATAATGAGACTGCCAAGAAATTTGTGCAGATTATGGCAGATGATGCAGTCACATCAGCAGAACAGCATAAGCAGATTATCACACTGCTCGCCGAAATCAAGGCTTTGTTGGAACCCCTTTTAGAAAAAGTGGTTGGCGGTCAAAAACGACGATAAACATACTATATGAACCCTTTTGAAGAATGGTATGCACGTGAAGATGTCCTCTATGAAATCGTCAAGCAACTCAAGGGCAGGGAAACGTCGTTCCTTAGTCCAGATATCTTCATCCGTTGCGTCAAGGCGCATGCAATCTGCTTCCTTGCTCAGAATTTCAGACGGTTCGATTTCTTTAAGCATCAGTGCAACTTGTATCGCACTGTCGCTTCGCTCTACGGTATGCCTATGTTCTCATTCAATTACATGCTCAAGAAAGAACAGCAGTTCTGGTTCATAGATAATTTTAAAGATTATATTGTTGGCTACGACCTCGTTTTTGATTTTGATGGAAAAGATGGCATAGAACCTGCACGAAATGAATGTGCTGAGCTGAAAGAGGTGCTTGATTATTTTAAAGCCCCCTATGTCCTGAAAATGTCAGGTTCTGGATTCCATATTGAGATTCCTTCTCTTTATCTCGATGGAATCACAAAAGACCCTTTTGAGAAAGTTAAATTATGTTTGCGTGTTGGGACTCAAATCAAACGGATAATGTGGTTTAATTGTTTAGATGTAAGCATCTATGATATGAGAAGGATATTTAAGGTCGGGCTAAGCTGGGATTATAAGACGGGAAGGATTGCTATGCCTCTTACCGATGAACAGTTCGCTCATTTTTCATTGGATATGGTCAATCCAGAGAAAATAAGGTCTGTCCTTAATCTTGGATTGCTGATGAGGGCGCATGGATTTGATACCCAGAGATTGCAGGAAAATTGCAAAAATTTTATTGAGAAATTTTTATGAAAAAACAACTCCCTGATGAACAAAGGAGAGTAAAGATACGAGCGTATTATTGGGCGAACCGAGAACGGAAAAGAAAGATTAATCAGAAGTGGCGTGACACTCATAGGGCTGAATTACATGAACGGCAAAGAATCCATCGAATGAATAATCTGGAAAAATATAAAGAAAAGGATGCTCGGTATTATCTACACCATAAATATGAAATAAATCTTCGTTCTAAAAAATACAGGGAATCTCATCGAAAAGAGAGGATTGAATATGATAAAGATTATTATCAAGAGAATCGAGAGAAACGTATCTCTCAAGTTCAAATATATTATCATTTAAACAAAACACATTTACTTGCTAATCATCAAGAATATTTCCAGTTGCATCGAGAGCAAGTATATCTCAAAAGGCGAGAATGGATTGTGAGGATAGGTATTAATTATCAGAGAGCAGTTATGCTACATAGAAGGATTGTTAATGCGCTGAAAAGATATATCGTTCTTAAAAGAAGGAAATCTTTCAAGCTTGACCGCATATTAGGATATTCTATCGAAGATTTGAAAATCCATATTCAACATCAATTCTCCGTCCAGATGAATTGGAAGAATTGGGGAATTCATTGGGAGATAGACCATAGGATTCCGATAATTTGGTTTGTGGATGAGAATAATAAGTCATTTGATTTTAAGAAATGCTTCGCTCTTGAAAATCTGAGACCTCTGGAAATCTATAAAAATAATCATAAGTGTAGCAGATTTGCAGAGCCTACGATAATGCAAAGTATCAATATGCACAATCAACAATAGAAAAGTTTATATCTTTGGAAAATAAAAAAGAAGATTGACCATGACTATCAATCCTGATGAGACACCGAAACAATGCGCTCAACGGATTTCTCAGTATGTTGATTTGAAGAATAAAGATGTCCAGACTAAACTCCAGTCAGCAGAGACCATAGGCGAACGGAGAGACATCCTCGTCTCTGCAACGAAAGCAGATTACAACTTAATGACTCTTTTCACTTCATCCAGCCCTTATGCCGTCGAGGTCGTCGAAGAACTTACCAAGATGGCACTCCCTGAAATACCCGTTACTCTGAAAGAACCATCGCTCCCAACAGCACCGCCGAAATCAGAGAAAGTATATGACGATAAAGGAAGATTCCTTTACAGCAGGACACAACGGAAAGAATTCACCGACCAAGAAAAAATGTTCTTGAAGCAAGCCCTGAAGCGGGGCATCGCCACCAGAGATGTCTTTGAACAGTTCAACCAGCAGTTCGAGCAACGAACCAAGTCGTCTATCTCAACCAAGCTCTCCAGAATCAGGAAAGAGCCGTCTGGCATCGTCGGATTTTTCCAGAAACTGTTCCGCTCCAAGAAAGGAGAGGAAGAGTATAGCTTCGCTAATCGATTGGATAGAAGAGAATAGAAATGTTTATATACTCACTTCATTTGAATCAATGCATTCAGCGTGACCAACGAAACGAAACGGCAGGAACAAAAGAATTTTCCGTCTCAAGTTCTTGTCGCCAAAACCCCCAACAATCTTCGGCTGAATCACGCTGATGCTATTCAAAAGCAATCACTTCGGCTGTTCGCCATTGGTTTCGACTAAGGGCTTTGATGAAGCCATCTGTCGTTGTTGGCAAGGGCGGTCATCGTGCCGTCCTTGTTTTTCATGCTTCCGAAGTTGAAAGCGTAAAGTTTCGGTGTCCGAAGCGCACGCTGGCGGGATGACCGCCTCGTTCGTTTCATAATGAAAAAGGTGATATAGATTCCTCGGAAAGTATCAGTAGCATCGTTTTTTCTATTACTGTTATTATGCATTGGTGTCGTGAGCGCTACTTCTGTCTATAACCAAGTGTATCTTTCCCCGTTCTATCGTGTATCAATGGCTTCCGACCAGAATTATTCGTATTCTTTCTCATTGGATGTGGAGTCAAAATATGCCGTCTCATCGGCGATGGTCACGTTTGATGTGTATATGAATCCTACTGTCGTGTTCACAATCTGGGTTAATGGGCAGAGATGCAATACTGGCGATTATACTATCTCCACGACATACGCAGGCGCATCTCAGGCGAGAATCAGGTTTGATTGCTCTAATATTATATCGAGGACGGGGACATACAACGTCATCCTCACGCCATCACGAAATACGGGTTCTGTCGTCGGCTGGGTTGATGCAGTATTCTCTGAGAAGACGTATCTCGCCTCGCTGAAAGGAACAGAGTATTCGCCTGACGATAACGGAAAAGTTTTCCTGCAATTATTGGATAACGGGCAACAGCCGATTTCAAATTCTACCTGTCTCCTGAATATGTATTACCCAAATAATTTAGTATGGCTCAATGGGATTCAGATGGCGTATCTTACCGAAGGGCTTTATTATTATGATTTCATTGTCCCTCAGACTAGGGGAGTGTATATGGTCAGCGCAAAATGCTATGTGCCGAGCGTGAACAGCACTATCCATACTGCATCGGATGATTTTGAATGTGCAGGATTCGGATGCGGGAGCGGATGGGTCAAAAATTGGACATATTCGGGGACGGTCGCTATTTCATCATCACCGCATGACGGTGCGTTTTCCATGATTATGTCGGGAACGCCTGTCGCCCAGAGACCGATGAACTTATCAGTGAATGGGACGAGTATATTCTCTACATTCTATCTCAAAGGGAGCGGATATGATGCAGGGGATTATCTTTATTTCTGGGTCTGTGATAAGGTGAGGTGCACTAAGTTAGGGACATGGACAGCAGGATTTGATGATGGAACTTGGTATTACCAAAGTTTTATCCTTAATAATGTGACCGTGACTAATAATGTTACTCTAAAATTCAATACGACAAGCAGTGTCGGAGTTGCTGATTATGCATATGTTGATGATTTCTTGATGTATGCCCGAAC
>Ga0315295_10000802_pt1 | contig 26660 bp, 20 predicted proteins | sample YL17G14_0_MG_FD_204453 | JGI IMG/M metagenome (GOLD analysis project Ga0315295, IMG submission 204453) | Sediment microbial communities from Yellowstone Lake, YNP, Wyoming, USA - YL17G14_0 | ecosystem: Environmental > Aquatic > Freshwater > Lake > Sediment | place: USA: Wyoming | collected... | reverse complement strand
CTATCGGGAGATTCTCGGGGCGTAGACCCAAGATCTTCAGAGGATTTTCATAACCAACCCGCCATAGTTCCTCTTCCGACAAGACTCCCAGCGAAGAGAGATAGTTCATGCACTTGATCATGTTGGAGCTTGATCCAGCCATAATCTGAGGATCAGAAGCTAGACATAATCTCCCTTCGGAGCTGAGGACAACCTCAGCACCCGAGTTTGCAGTGTACCTTCCCGGCGCCATGCCGGCGAATCTCACTGCGTCGCTCACCACAACCAGCTTCTCGATGGGACGACAACTGATGACAAGCCGGATGAATGCCTCTGGGAGATGAAATCCGTCAGGAATGAAGCATAGCGTGACCTCAGAGCAAGCAAGCAAGTTGACAACCGGGTTGTCGTGTCGGTCGATTGTCTGCCGACAACCGTTACCAATGTGCGTGGCCATCGTAAGCCCGACACCGACAGCTTGTCGAACCCGCGCGAATGAACTGTTTGTATGCCCCGCTGAAACAACCACTCTGGGGGCAGCCGCCTGAATGAACTCAAGGGCATTCTCGTACTCAGGCGCAATGGTCACAATACGAATATTGCCTTCGGCAAGCTTTTGAACTCGCCCAAACCATAGTAGATCAGGGGGACTAACAGAATCTGCTGGATGCGCACCGCGGTATCCATATTCGGGAGAGATGAATGGCCCTTCCATGTGAATACCAAGCACGCGACCTCGCATGCCCTGCTTCTTGATCGCTTCTGCAATAGTCTGGATACATGTTTCCATCACCTCTCGCGGCCGGGTCGTGACGCTGGCAAGAAATCCCGCGGTGCCGTTCTGCGCAAGGGTCTCCGCCGCTTCAAGTATCTGGTCGACAGTCGTTCCAGGATCGGAGAAATCAATCCCGGAATAGCCATTCACTTGCAGGTCGATGAATCCGGGTCGCGTCACGTCGATGTCTCGGAGCTGATGAGTAAGAAGTCAGGCATACGCTGGTAACAAGGCTTCAGGCCTGCATCTCCATGTTCAGTTCTTGCCCAACTTGCAGCACAAAATCACGATCTCGTCGTGCATTGTTGAGGATAGTCTGCAGGCTAAAATCAGACAGGCTCTTGACCACACAATCCTTCGTGAACTCAATGCAAATGTATCCACCGAATCTGTTTTGTGCAAGCGCTTGAGTGAGTCTCCTGTAGTCCAAATCGGAATTCTCAAGAAGGTCCATTGAGTTTCCTTTGTGTCCCTGGTAATGGACATGAACCACATCTTTGGCAACGTGTTCGTAGTCGCTCACTGCCTGATCGGTGCTCCGCAGATCAAAGGGCTGGAAACAGATTTTGAACCTGTCGCTGTTCACATCTTTTATGAACTTCTGGCAGGAATCAATGGTGTCAAACAATGTCTTCCGGTGAGTCTCACCAGTTATCGTCAGATCAAGGGCCTTCGCGTGGCTTGTCATTTGCCTCATGACTTCAACGGATCGATCGTACTCCTTCGCAGTGATGAGAGCAGAGTCCCTCGTACCTACGAAAATCTTCACAATTGCAGCTCCCATCATCTTCGCACAACTGAAGAGCCTTTTGATCCTATCGCCTTCCCGCTGATACTCTTCCCCCTCGAGATGCAGCTGAGGATAGAGCCCGACCACGGGGAATGACAATCCGAGAGAGTCTCCCAATTCACGGATTGCATTGATCCGCGCCTCCGGCTCTTCGGAGATATGATACTGCCAGACCTCGATGAAACGAAATCCGGTCTCAGCGATGGGCGTCAGAAGTCGCTCAAGCTTGTAGAGCGGGATCTTCTCCTTCGTCCATCGATTTGGATCAAGAGCGATGGAATTTAGCAGTACAGTGATCATTCAGGATTCGGTTCCCTCAAAATAGCCTATGATCGACGTCATCAGCTCTGGTAAGTCGTCTGTGCTTCGCGCAGTCATAAGAGCCGCGTCCAGAGAGACGGGCTCGTCTGTGATTTGCGCACCGGAGTTAGCGACATCTCGAACCATCTCCGGCAGACATGCCACTCTGCGGCCCTTCAGAACCTGAGCTGAAATGAGAACGCTCTGGCCCTCCGCAATCCCGATCAGAAGCCTCCCTGCCTGATGCTGCTGTTGGATCAGAGACAGGAAAGTGGAATCGACACGCATCTTGTCAGCCGCCCAATCTCCCGGCACAATAAGCGCGTCGAAGTCCTGCCGCGATGCTTCGTCTGCAGAACAATCGCTCCGGGCCGGCAAATGACTGATCCGGCTCTGGTATTCTGCGTCGGGCTCGTCTCCCACAAAGGTTACGTCTGCTCCAGCCGCTTTCAATCGAAAGAACGGCATCCAAACCTGAAGCGCATGGTACCTTTTGTCGATGAGAATTCCAACAGTCTTTCCTTTCAAGCGCGTGGCGCGATCTTGCATCACAGCGCTTGGCCCTCGCTCGAGGTACCGAACGATGGCTTCGAGGAAGTCGGGCAGGTCTTGTGGAGTTCGTGCAGTGATAAGATTCTGATCGATCACAGGCGATGCATCCACATACTCAGCCCCTGCATTGACGAGATCATCCTTCAACGTGTGATAGCACGTTGCCCTCTTCCCTCGGAGAACATCCATTGCCACCAGAAAACTCGCTGCGTGACAAATAGCAGCAAACAACTTCCCCGATTCAAAATGAGCCTTCGCAAATCCAAGCATGTCAGAGTCCGCCCGCAACTTCATGGGCGCAAACCCACCCGGACAATAGACACAGTCAAACTCTTCGGCAAGTGCGGCTTGGATGGACATATCGCTCTTCAGCGGCTCACCGCCATAGTCGTGATACACGTGGTCCGCTTCTTCACCGACGAGGGAGACAACCATCCCAGCTTCCCGCAGTCTGTAGTAGGGATAGTACGCCTCATGAATTTGGAAATTGTCGCCCACCAGAATCGCGGCTCTTCTACCTGACAGTGTTTGGGCGATCGGTCTCATCTCAAGGTCTTCTGATCCAGAAGAGAAGCAGATTCCCTATCAAGGAATACGAATGCCTGCGGGTGTTTCTTCAGTATCGAGGCTGGATACATGGGGCTGGCATCCGTCGAAGTGAAGCTATTCTTGATGGCTTCCGCCTTCCTTGAATCCGGGACAACACACACGATTGTTTCGGATTTCATGATCTGGCTCACGGACATCGTTATCGCGCGCGAGGGAACCTCATCTACGCAGGCAAACCACCCCTCACCGACCTGCTGTTTGCGACATGCCTCGTCAAGGTTGACAACGATAAATGGCGTTTTGATTTCAAAATCTGCCGGCGGGTCATTGAAAGCTATGTGAGCGTTTTCGCCTACTCCGATAAACGCAACGTCTATCGTATACTTCGCAATGATCTCGCTCAGTCTCACCGCTTCGGCCCTTGGATCGGGCGCATCCCCTTCTAGAAGAAAGACCTCCTTAGGGTGGACTTTGGCCAGGAGTCGTTCTTTCAAATACCTTCGAAAGCTTGCTGGGTGTTGGCTCGACAGACCGACATATTCATCAAGATGAAACATCGTCGTTTTGGTCCAATCGACGGATTTGTCCTGCGTCAGGACCTCCAAGAAAAGATATTGTGATGCACCCGTCGCAGCAACAAAGGCAGCCTGACCCTTCTGGGCGATGGCTGTCTTCAGGGTGTCAGAAGCAATCCTGGCGGCAGCTTCTGCCATTTCTTCTTTGGTCTCATAGATCGTGAGTTTCATGACAATTCACCTTCTTCTGTTTCGCTCTTCACAGCGCTCCCGAGACTGATCTTGTTGTGATCGTGTGACCGCAAATGTCATCCGGTTGATTGACGATATTGTCCATCAGAAAAGTGGGTCATTTCCTCGCGGGCCGGTTCGCCTCCCCTTGGGACACAGCCGGAAGATCGTCGGAATCGAGCCAGATGGGGCTCGTCCAAGCCATCGCAGGCCAATCCAGTGGCTCTTGTGTGATCCGTGCATAGTACATGCAATTGCGCAGCATCTCGTCTTCGAGCTCAAAGGCAGCGTCCATTGTTTCTGGCCGGGGCGATTCGGAAAGGATTGTGACAAATGAAGAATCCACTCCGAAACGGAATCGGAGAATCTCGACACGTATGAGAGTCGCCGTCCCCCAAACGCGGAGGCTAACGTTGACCATTTTCCCTTTTGGCACCTTCGCACTGCAACCCATGGTAATGCCATCGACTAAGAAGTCGACAAGTATCCGCTCTCCCGTCGTCGCATAGCATTGTCGGTCGTGAAGTGCGTCGAAGATGGCCTCCCGAGTCAACTCATTCGCCCAGACCGCAGCAATTCCACCATGCCTCCGGCCTGCTTGCGCCGTATGCTCATCCGAAGACCCGATGACCCCGAGTCTTCTACCCATGATCCAATAGTCCTGGGCATAGTACGGACCTGGCGCCGACACATTCGATCGCCGTTCGGGCCGCCGCATGCGATTCAACTCATATGAAAGAACGTGCTGCGGATTCCATGATTCGCTCTGACCATGGTGAGAGTAGATCTCCATCACATGACGCAACCCTTGATCATCGCATGCTGTGATGTCAACCGCACTTGTCGGGGGTGTTCCGCCGGCAAGGTTTCGCCAGGCTATCCCCGTATGATGAGGCACAAGCATGACCACTGAAGGATCAAGCGAAGCCTGGAACTGGTTTCCGGAATCTGGGTTGGAGTACAGGGGATTTCCAGGCATCGCTGCGCAAGCGAGAAAATGCTGCTCGTCACGGAAGTAGATGTTGTGGTCCCCTGTGAGGTGTTTCGGATTTCGTTCATCTGCTAGGAGAGTTACGAATTCACCCGGCACGTACGCTTCACGCGCCCACTCCAGCACCTGCCGATATCCCTCCTCTCCGAGGGAATCACAGTGATCTGTCACAGCGGCGAAATCCAGTCCACTGACCTCTCTGGCATATTCATAGGGTTTTGTACCCTGAGCATCGTGCGAGAGCTTTGTGTGGATGTGGATGTCACCCCAGTATGGTCCTCTACACCCTTTCCCAACCCTCACTGCGTTTGAGAGAACGTCACGCATCTTGAAACGATGAATCCCTTCAGTCTCGAGAACAACAGGCACCCTCATGCTTCCAGTAAACGTCAAATCCGCTGCCAAAATTCTCCCATCGCTGGTAAGCAGCTTCTCGTTCTCATATCGTGTACAGGAACAGTTGTCAAATTGATCCAACGATACGACAATCACGTCAAATGGCTGCCCGGGCTCTACGCCGCTCGGTGCGATGATCCGTAGATCAACAGCCGGTCCGGGCGTGACAGTCAGCGCAGGTTCGATTTCCGGGGCGCTTCCGCGCACGCGAACCCACACGCGTTCCATTTCAGCAACATAGGGAGCAAACGTATTCATATACAGAACCCGGATCTGGCACTTCGGCGGAACCACCCCGCCAGTTACAGTCGCGACAATATGTCGCCCGTGACGCGCAGACCCTTCCGGGAAGTTCAGTTGCCTGGGTTTTATCTCGATACGAAAGTGCGCACTTGGGCTCTCAGTTTCGACTTTGATGAAGTGCTCCTCAGAGGGATTTTCCGACTGAATCGTCCGTGTGAAGCTTGGACCGGTGAGAACGCACCACGAGTTGGGGAACTGAACTTCAACCGTGTCACCAACACCAAGGGCATCCGAGGTACTCACGTCTACGCAAACAGAACACGGCTGGCGAACGACGAACGAATTATGACTTATTTCGGCCTTTACACTCATTCAAATAGTCCTTCGTAATGCTTCTGCGTACCGACTTTGTACACCAAACCTGATGAACTCATCGCTCGCGTACTCTTGCCACCTCGGATCTAAACCGATTGAAACTTCATCTGTGTAGTATCCCGCGATGAAACCGCCACGCCCTTTCCAGAGCTTGTCCAGCATCTCTCTCGCCTTTGCCCGAATCACGACTTCGTCCCGAAGCTGCAGCGTTTTCTGGATGTCAAGTGGACACCAGAATGTGATCCTATCTCTCTCTTGATGCGCTGCGAGGGCGTCGATTCCATGGAGATCAGGCTGGTCAAATTGCAGGACATCGACACCGGACTGTATGAGCTCGGGGATAATTGCCTGGATTTGCCCGCACGAATGCATAAAGATCCTTATGCCGACATCGTGAGCGGTCGAACAGAGCTTTTCAAAGCGAGGCTTGAACTCCTTGCGCCACTCATCGGGACTTATCATCAGCTGATCCTGTGTTCCCCAGTCTTCCCAAAACATCAGGCTATCCACCTGGGCATCGGCGTAGCTGTGAATCATCTTCACCAGCATGTCGTCAATTCGATCGTGCAAAGCATGGATCTGCTCCGGTTCCAGCCTCAAGTCCAGGAGATAATTGTCCAATCGTCTGAGCTTTCTGGCAATTCCAAACGCAAATCCTGGGAGCTCACCGATGAGCCACTTGTCAGGATTTTCTAAACGTGCCTGCCTGATCGGTTCATATGATCCGCTGGCCGAATAGTCGGGCAATTCGTATCGGTTCATGTCTTTGATCTCATCCAAAACACCTCTCACCACTTCACCTTTTGATGTGGCGTCAAGTCTGGCCCGAGTATTTCCCCATTCATCGATGTGCTCCCAGCGACCGTCCCCGACTTCGCACCAAGGGGTCGCACGATCGCTAAGGACATATCGAGAGAAGACAAAGTCTGAGAGTCCGCACGATCGGGCAACCCGCTCTGGACTCTCAAACAAAAGCGTTCTCCTCACAATTTCAATACTGCTCATCGCGTCCTGGTAATCCATATCGCTCCGCTTTCCAGCTGGAGCATTCTCATCACGCTTCGGATTTCATGGTTCACACTCCACACCGCTCAGACAGTCAGCCAAGCGTGCGATCTTCGTTGGAAATCCTAGAAGACACTCAGAAGCTTCAGCGACATCAAGAGCACTGCAACTGCAAGAACGTAGCGAATTGCCTTCTCGCCTCCTTTCACCGCTGCACGAGCCCCCCACCATGCACCAAGAGCCGTACCGGCAGCCAGGACTGACCCGTACTTCCACTCTACATTGTCTGTCCAAAGAAAAACACCGAGCACCGGCAACGTGTACACGAGAATGACGAACACCTTGTGCATGTTCACATGCAGCAGACTCAAATCTGACAGATGATAGAGGGCGGCCATAAAAAGTAAGCCGACTCCAACCTGTATGAATCCACCATAGAATCCAACACCAATCAGGGCTGGATAGACAAGCCACGTTTTCTTCTGGGCAACGACGCCGTTCTGTTGAAGGCCGTTCGAACGAGTGATGAGCATGGAAACCACAACTCCGATCATCACAATCGCCAGGATGCGCTGGAACCAAATATCATCGAGCTTTATGGAGAGAAATGCCCCCACAATCGCGCCGGGCAGCGTAAAGAGTGACAGAAACAGGCTCTTTCTGAATTCATGGATATTCTGTTGACGAAAAGATGAGATAGCAAAGAAATTCTGGACCAATACTCCCAGACGGTTGGTGCCATTTGCCAATGCACCCCCCATTCCAAGAAAAATCAACGCCGGCAATGTGAGGATTGATCCCCCACCAGCCCCAACATTGATGAATCCTGCAATTGCTCCTACCCAGAACAAGAGAAACAGCTTGAGGAACTCTATCATTGTTGCTCTCCGATGGTCAGGCTATCTTGTGCATATGGGGAAATCTCTTTTCCAGAGCTCAAGCAGGTCTTCCTTTGTCCCAGAGATGAAATAGACCTTTCCACAAACCGTCTTTGATCCTCCAGAGCCGAGGGGGCCAAGATCAACGCTGGCATGCACACAATCTGCTGGATGCCGATTACTGACATATGCTGTCCGCTCCCAGTACATTCCTGAGCAGTATTGCCCTCCCAGGCTTTCGCGGACAATCAGCCCGTGGTCAATTTCTCCGCTGCTTTTCTCTGCCAGGATCGAAGACCCCGGAGACGTGTGGTAGCGTGTGCGCGGGAGAGGGAATTTCACCCACTCGTTGTTCCTCCTGGCAAAGGTCAACGTTTCGTGCGGATTGCCTTGGGCCTGGAAATCAAATTCGCTGAGGAACGGAACACATGCGACCTGACGCCGCCATCCAACGTTTGTGTTGCCAGTGAGACGAAGGCATTGCTGCACACAGAAAGCCCCCGTGATCGGCGTCCGAGTGGCAAGGCTCATCCACAAGCGCACACCGTCGTCAGCCGGTTCGAAGATGAACTCTCTTCTTTGACCACTTCTATTGTCGACACTGCGACACAAGGCCATCCCGTCTGAAAAAGCCGTGAACGATAGCTCTGTTCGGTTCCCCGTGTCACGCTCGACGTGCGAGGCTCTCCAATCCTTGTTCCAAGGATCTCCCTCCTCGTTCGACATTGCCGCCTTGTTCGGTGCGGGCATCGCTACGGACAGTGCGGCGGGAAGCGTCTCAATCCCAGGCAACGGCGTCGGAAGCGTCTCTGGTTCATGTTCAATGAAACGATACCCGAGATAGAAATGCGGGTTCTCTTTCCAGAAGAACGTAACACACTGCTGTTTTGCATTCGAGAGAACGACGATAGGTTTCATCTGAGGTAGCTTCTCCAATCATAGGCGGTCTTATCGAACCGGCCAGACCAAGCTCTCCACGTCTCCTTCAATCGCATCGATCTTCACATCTAGCTGTCCCAACAGTGAACAGACTTTCTTAGATCCCTTCCCGCTCTCACCGCTTCTTCGGCGACCTCTCTTCGCAGGCTCAACAACTTGATGTTCTTGTCGACGGTGTTGTGGAAGATAGTCTCCAAGTTGTTGAGTTCAGGTTGCGACATATGTATCGCATAGAGCTTTTCCATTCGTGAGGCTGATTCGATAAAGTGATCGCCTCTGCCGCAGAAATGGATGGCCCCTCCGCCAAAGACCGATAACAGCCGCTGATCATACGGTCTAATAAATTCATCGAACATTTCAGGAGACAAATTCATGGCAGAGTCATCCCGCAGCATGATGTGGCCTCTGTGTAACATCGACCAGTGCGTGGAATATGCATCGTTGAACGGAACGAGCAGTTCCCATTTCTTCATGAAGGCTATGTATGTTTCTGTAATCAGATTGAGCAAGTGTCTGAGCAACTCAGGCTGTATGAGCAAGTCAACAAAAAGGTCACTGCCATAAAGCAACTCGCACACATCCATGGGTCCCTGCAGATCGGGATGAAATATCCTGACATGTCGTTTTATGCGGGGATAGTTATCAAAGAGCCCATGGAATCTGTTCGCCATTTCGAATACTCTCTTGCCCAAGCCATTGGTGAGATCGGGGATCCCCTTCTTGACGATTTCTTCTATCGTGTGAACCACGATAGGCTTGCTTGTTGGCAGAGTGTTCAGCTTCTCTTCCATTACAAACAATTCCGCTCCAAAAAGAGTCGGGAGAATGCTGGTTCCATAATTGCATCTCACATTCAGTAGCATGCCCTTGCCATCCCTTAGAGCATCTGAACAGGTTTTCAGTTGCTGCAACGCCATGAGCTCATAATTGTTCAACGCTGAGTTAATCGAAGTCTCAGGCCACTCAATCGTCGGCGGACGCTTGTTCTCCCGGCGCGGACTGAAGATCTCCGACTTGATTCTGCCATCACAAAAATCTTTCCATTCGTTGAACAATTTCTCTTCAACGAATGGATCGATTCTCTTTTCAAGATCTTCCAGATACTTCTCGAGCATTTGCATCCCAGGTCTTTTCGACAATTCATACTTAAGATCGGCACCCAGCAGCTCGCTGCCACCGCGGGTGGCAATGCATGCGTTCGATGAAGCTATCCCAACTACTCACGCGTATCCACACAAGTGCAGTAGACACATACTGATCTACATCCCGCCTTTTTCGATCCTTTCAACAAGCATCATCGTCTTCAACGCATCTTCGAAATCAGGCATTGGCTTTCTGCCTGCGAGAATCGATTCCACGAAATGTCGGGCCTGATTACGCAGGCCATAGTGCTCGATGAATTCGTCCGAACCAGCGATAGCTTTCGCGTCGATCACCGTTGGTGTGCTCATTTTCCCATCTCGGTAGATGACAGCAGACTCATCGAGATTCACGAACGCCGAGATCTCATTGCCGTGGAGCTCAAACGTGTTTGCCCGACAGCCCATTGAATAGTTCGTCAGCAAAGTCCCGACGACACCGTTTTCAAATCGCACCATCGCATACCACGCATTGTCGTGATCAGTAAAAGCCTTCGAGGTCGCAGACACGATTTCCTTGACCTCGCTGCCGGCGAGCCACCGTAGCGCGTCGACGGAATGAATGCCATTAGAGAGGAGCTTGCTCCCTTCCGACCAATCGTTTTTCAGTTCGTGCTTGTAGAAGGTCGCGACGACAGCACCTACTCCTCGTTCGTCAACTTGACGTTTCGCCTCGACAAGCACCGGGATATGCCGACGGTTGAATCCGACCATCGTAGCCCGACCTGATCTTCGAGCTGTATCAACCATGATTTTCATTTCTTCAACGGTCATCGCGGGGGGTTTTTCAATAAAGAGATGCTTCCCCGCCGCCAAGATATCACATGCTATCTGCGTGAGGCCTTTCGTCGGCCTCATGATAGCGAAGACAGCATCCATCTCCACTTCCGCCAGCATTTTGTGATAGTCCAGATAGCGATGCTTCACGTTGAATTGCTCAGCTATTTCGTTCACCCGCTCGATGCGCGATCGCCCGCAGACAGCTACCAACTGCGCTTGTTCAATTCGTGCAAGAGAAGGATAGTGGGCTCTGCGTGCGAAACTTCCGGTTCCGATAAAACCGATCTTTAGCTTGTTCATTCCGACCTGCCTTTGGTGTTCACCACTTGTTCAAGAATTTGTCAAGCCACTCGTGAAGCATACGGATCTGCTGCATCCCTCAAACCATCACCCATGAAATTGAAGGAGAGAATGATGAACATGAGAAAAAGCACAGGGAGGAGCAGCCACGGATGAAATGCGACATCCTGGATGTTCTGGCATTCTTTCAACAATACTCCCCAGCTGATAATAGGGGGACGCAAACCGAGTCCGAGATAACTGAGTGCTGTTTCACCCAGTATCATTCCCGGAATGTGGAGCGTTATCGATACGATTATGTGGCTCAGGAACGAGGGGAGAAGGTGCTTTCGGATAATGCGGGCATTGCTAGCGCCGGCAAGATACGCCGCCATTGCGAAATCCTCTTCTCGGAGGGCCAGAAGTTTTCCGCGAACGGCACGCGCGGTACCTGTCCAGCCCAGAAAAGAGAGAATGAGCGTGATCCCGAAGTACACTTTCAAGGGGGACCATGTCATTGGCAGCGCCGCACTCAATCCCATCCACAATGGAATACTGGGGATCGATCGAAGCACCTCGATGATCCGTTGAATGATGAGATCAGGCACACCGCCAAAATAGCCTGAGATGCCCCCCAGGATGATCCCCAGCAGGAAGCTCATAAACACCCCTATGAATCCAATTGACAACGATACTCTTGAGCCGTAGATGATGCGGGACAGCAAATCACGCCCCATGCCGTCGGTTCCGAACAGAAAGATGGTTCCGCCAGAGTCGGTGCCAAGCACATGAATGTCAGTTTCGAACAAACCCCACATGCGGTAGCGCTCACCGCGGTGAAACAACCTGACGGAGTAGAATTCCGAAGGATCCTCGTAGTAGATTTCCCTGAGTGTCTCCGGGTCGATCTGGAACTTGAGCTTGCAGACAGCCGGCCACAAGTGGTAGCTACCATCATACCAGAAGTGAATTCCCTGCGGGGGCGCATAGAGATGCCGAAGGTGCCGCACTTCGGGATTGTAGGGAGCAAGAGGCTCGGCCAGTGCAGCGAGGAGGTACATAAGCACGATGACGCTCAGTGCCACAACCGCCAGCTTGTGCTTCTTGTACTTCCACCACATGAGCTCATGCGGTTTCGCTACAAAGTACTTTTCCTTTTCCGGAACTGCCGATGTTGTACGATGAAGAAATCTCATGAGCGGCTGCCTGATTATTCGAATCGTATCCTCGGATCAACCCAAGCCAAGAGCAGATCGGACAAGAGCGTGCTTATCACAGTGAGCGTGCTCAAAAGGAGAATGAACGCACCAGACAGGTAGACGTCCTGACTCCGCAAGGCGCCCAGCAGCATAGGACCCGTTGTGGGCAAGCTCAGAACGACGGCTGTGATTGTCGCGCCCGAAACCAAATGCGGAAGCAGAACGCTCAGTCCACTGATCATGGGATTGATCGCCATGCGGACTGGGTATTTCAGAAGCAGCCTTCTTTCCGACAAGCCCTTCGCTCGGGCTGTCACGACATATTGCTTCTTCAGCTCATCGAGAAGATTAGCCCGCATCACTCGAATGTATCCCGCCACGGAGGAGACGCTGATAACGATTACCGGAATCCACATATGCGTCAGCATATCCAGAACTTTGGCGAAGCTCCACGGGGCATTTTCGAACTCAGGAGAGAATAGCCCAATGAAACTCTTGTCGAAGAATGCATAACCGGCGTACAGCAGTACGATTGCCAGCAGGAAGTTCGGAGTCGTCAATCCCAGAAAGCCGAGGAACGTCAGAGCATGATCACCGGCAGAATACTGGTGCGTCGCAGAATAGATCCCAATTGGAATCGCTATGAGATAGACCAAGAGCAAACTTGCGAGTGAAACTACTGCAGTCAGGAGGATCTGCTCTCCAATCACATCGACAACTGGCTTGTTCCATTCCCAGGAGTACCCAAAATCTCCCTGGAGCACGTTCCACATCCATTTCGCGTATTGCACGTAGAGAGGTTTGTCGAGGCCGTATTCTTCACGCAGCGCGTCGATCAAATCCCGGTTGACCAACTCGTCCTGGGCTTCGAGCTGAGCAATCTTCGTTGTGAGGTAGTCGCCCGGGGGAAGCTGGATAATAAAGAATGAGACCATCGAAATGATGATGAGGGTCGGAATCATGTAGAGAATTCGTCGGATGATATAGCTGATCATCGTTCTAGACTCCCTCCAATGTGAGCTTTTCGGCCAGATGACATCTGACGCAATGGCCAGGCTGGATTTCCCTCAGTGGTGCCGCTTGGGTCCTGCAAACCTCTTCTGCATATTGGCAGCGCGGGTGAAAATAACAGCCAGCGGGGGGATTAGCTGGATCAGCCACTTCGCCGCCCAGATAGAACTTCTTCCTGGTTCCCCTCTCACCAATGCGAGGCACCGCGGCGAGGAGCGCTTCCGTGTATGGATGCCTCGGGCGCTCAAGGAGGTTCCTCGTTGCCGCCAGTTCTACGATTTGCCCGACGTACATGACGGCAACTCTCGTCGAAATGAATTCAACGACGGCGAGGTCATGAGATATAAACAGGTACGTCAGATTGAGCCTTTGCTGCAAATCCTTGAGGAGATTCAAGATCTGCGCCTGGACGGACACATCGAGAGCCGAGACAGGTTCATCGGCGACAATGAGCTCAGGATTGAGCGCAAGCGCCCGTGCGATACCTATGCGCTGTCGTTGCCCTCCGGAAAACGCGTGCGGGTATCTTCGCAGATACTTGCTGTTGAGATTGACCAGCTCCATGAGTTCACAGACCCGATCCTCAAGCTGCTTGCCAGAGGCAATCCGATTGACGAGCAGCGGCTCACCGATTGTTTCAAGAATTGTCATTCTGGGATTCAGCGAGGAAAACGGATCCTGAAAAATGAGCTGCATATGCTTTCGAAAAGCTCTCAATTCTCTCTCTGGCAGGTTGTGTATGCTCACGTCACCGCTCGGCAGATGAAAAACGACTTCTCCTGCTGTCGGTCGCACCGCGCGCAGAATAAGCCGAGCGGTCGTAGTTTTCCCGCAGCCACTCTCCCCGACCAAGGCAAGCGTTTCGCCCTTTGGAATGGCAAAGGTGACATCGTCAACCGCTCTAATAGAGCCGCTGACTTTCCGCAGCAATCCTTTCTTGATCGGAAAGTGCTTCTTGAGGTTCTTTACTTGCAGTAAGATGTTATTGGCCTGCATGACTAAGCGTTCTGTTGATCAACTATGTAGCATGCAACTGCGTGCTGATCTGAGATGGTTTTCAGCGACGGGGGTGCCTCCAGGCATTTCTTTGCGTCGCCGACAGGACAGCGCGGGTAGAAAGGACACCCCTCAATCTTTTCAAACGGATCCGGCATCGTCCCCTTGATCGGCACCAGCCGTTCGTCACTCCCTCTTCCCAATTTGTGAACCGATTGCAGTAGTCCCTGGGTGTAGGGGTGGAGTGGACTAGCGAAGATCTCTTTCGTTGCTCCCATCTCAACGCATCGTCCGAGATACATGACCACCACCTCGTCTGCGATCTCGGAGATAACGGACAGATCGTGCGTAATAAAGAGAACTGACATGTCGAACTCTTTCTGCAGATCCTGGAACAGTTTCAGAATCTGAGCCTGGATTGTCACATCGAGAGCCGTTGTCGGTTCATCGGCAATCAGCAACGTCGGGTTACAGACAAGGGCCATCGCAATGACGGCTCTCTGGCGCAGCCCGCCTGAAAGTTCGAATGGGTATTGGTCGATACGAACGTGCGGGTTAGGTATGCCAACCTTCGAGAGCATCTCCACGGCCAGTTTGCGTGCCTCCTTCTTCGCCACGCCTTGATGCAAGACAATTGCCTCAGTGATTTGATTGCCGATTGTATACAGAGGGCTCAGGGCTGTCATAGGCTCCTGGAAGATTATGGCAATCTCCTTTCCCCTGATGCTCCGAATTTCCCTCCCCTTCTGATCCAGCCTTGCGAGATCAACCGGCTCGTTGCCATTCCGCCAGAATAGTATTTGTCCGTCAACGATCTTTCCGGGATCGGGAACGATGCGCAGGATGGCTTGCGACAAGACGCTCTTGCCGCATCCGCTTTCTCCGACCAGCCCGACGGTCCGATTGCGATGAATCTCCAGGTTGATGCCTCGAACTGCTTCCACCGTTCCTTCGTCGAGGAAGAAGTTCACTTTGAGATTTCTTATCTCGAGCAATCGTGATGAATCCTGCATCCTTATCCTCCCGCGATAAGCTTGGTCAGAATCTCAAGGATTTTGTCTCGAATGATCTCGCCTGATCCACGCTGAAACTTCGTGGATCCCACTTCGTAGCCGCCCTGATCGTAGGCTGCGGCTGTCGGTACATAACTTGCGTACCCATTGCTGGTCGTCAGAAGATATGTGTGTTTAAACGGTGACTGCCGTTTGATCTGCAGTTGGAACTCGGCAAAGTACTCGCAGGGAATCCCGACAAACACAATGTCATTGAAAGCTACTGCCGTGATCTCAAACTCGAATGTGGTCCCTTTCCTGAATTGCCGAATCTCCTCATTCTCGTCCATTTTCTCAGGCAGCAGCTCGAGCGCAACCGATTCACAAGCAACACGCAACGCGTTGCCCTTGCTCACCTCGAGAAAAGATACAGTCTCCAATATTTTGTCAGCAAGCGCCTGCCCGAAGTCCTCCATCGCTTCGAATCCCTCGCAGTGTTTCTTGGGATGGACATCGCCGCATGCGCCGTTTGTATAGATCACAGTACCGAAAAGGCGCTTCTCGACATTCCTCACGGCGGCTCCGGGAAAGTCGGCAGAGATCAGGCGCGGAACAAAACCCACAGTAATCGGATGACACGAATAGTTAATCAACGTGACCAGCGGTCTCTTATCCAGCTTTCGGAACGAGACAACTCCGACCTGATTGTCGACAGCTTGATTTGGCTGAAGTCCCGGATGTTTCGAGAGATAGAGGACTTTGCCATCATCCTGCAATACGCGGCGGTTCAAAGAGTAGTCGAGAGTGTTCGCCCCTGCACCAACCAGAACGTCAAGCATCGCTGACTGCGCCATGAACACAGCACCGGCAATCTGCTGTTCGACGACCGTCCAGTAGGCGTCATTCCGAATCCCCTTCCTGTGCCTGTACGAGAAGGGGCCTGAATGTTGATGAGTAGCATGGAGGATTATGTTTTCAGGGGGAATCGCACTGTGTTTCTTGATCATCTCTTTGATGGTCAAGACGGAGGGTTTCAGCAGATTGATGAGATCCGCGGAGACAATTGCCGCACTTCGTTCACCATCTCTGAGCACAACTGCTCTGGCATAGAGCTCATCGTGAACTCCCCTATGGAAGTCCATCGGATCGTCATAGAATCCACCATTGGAGCAGGTGAAGATCGGGGGAGTAATATTCACTTTGTAGACGCCGATTTGCATCCGTCAGTCCTTTCTGGAAAATAGAATTTCACGTACGTCCACTCTACTTGAGGAAGACAATCCGCTTGGTAGCCAAGGGATTCCCGTCGTGCAGCAATACAACAAGATAAGGTCCCGAGGCGACGACGTGTCCTCGTTCGTTCGTTGCATCCCACGTTACTGATCGCGTGGAATGTACTCCCATCCTCGCATCAAAGAGCGACTTCACCTTTTGCCCGAGGGTGTTATAGACGTCAAGAGCAATCTCTTGATCTTTCGGCGCTTTATACGGGATTCTGATTGAACCGTTGAACGGATTAGGGTAACCATCCTGCAGCTCGAATTCCGTCGCGAACGCCTCCTGGTCAGCGCGTATGCCTGTGGCCGCACCCGCATCAGTGGTGAACTTCAATCCCCAGATTCTGTTGCCCTTGTACGATGCATCGCTTTCCACTTCGCAGATATTGAGGCTGAAATCATAGCTGCCACTTTTCTGCAGAGACTTCACGAGAAGTCTGTTGAGTCCCCTCTTGATGCTCACTTTCTTGATCTCACTGTAGTACAGCTCGTTAGGCAATGTCCGTGTGCCATAGTACGTGTACGCGAGGTTGCCATTGATATAGATTTTGAGCGCCTCGTCGGACCCAACCCAGAGTTCGGCTTGCTGGTCTGCCGGAGCATTGAAGTAGGATAGCGCATAGGACACAACTTGAGCAGAAGCCCCCAGCTGGTAGTAGTCTCTCAGATTGATCCTGTCATTGATGAAGTACGTGCTTTGGCTCCAATTGGCGATTCCGACAGAAGGCGCGACAGAAGCTTCATTCGGGATGAACTCCTGGTCGATCGGATTGCTGATGCTGCCGATGGGGAAGGGTCCGTTCAAGAGCCAGTCCCGGTTGCTCTGCCCGAATTCGGCACTTGGTTGGCGATTCTTCTTGAACCTCTTCTTTGTCGCTTCGATACTGGCGCCGACGATGCTGATGAGGGCGGGGTCATTCGTACCCAGGCCAGCTCGCTCGCCCAACGTGATGTGTTCAATATCATCTGGGTTTAAACCCATAAGCCGGGAACACACATGATCGACGGCGACTGGGTCCACGCCCGCAATGACCGTGTTCATCCTAACAAGGTTTGTGACAGTGCCGTTCAAGCCCCAGATGGCATCTTTGTGCTCCTCCAAACATGCGATGGCGTCAACTACAACGAATTTGATTTTGGCAAGCTTGCAGAGGTCCACAATTTCCTTATCGGTCCAGTTGTAGGGGGCTGTGCTGTTATGAGTCAGCTTATGCCGATAATTATCCTGCGCGACTCCAGACGATTTGCTGAATCCATACAAGGAACTTGGCGCAACGCCAATCTGATTCTTCATGGCCACTGTAATCCCCGGCTCATGAATCTTCATGACCGGGACAGAGATGAAAACATCGGCATTTCGGACATCCTGGTGGAGATAGTATTTGCCAGCCTGCGGCTGCGCATAGCCGCCTCCCGGGACATCGACGAGCGCGAGTTCACTCCATGGATTTGTGTCTGAATTGCCATTGAGGTTAGAGAGTCTGAGATCAACACCTGCAGCTACCATCTCCGCCTTTAGGACCTGATATCCGGGGACGTCGAACAGCTGTACCCACGGAGTGAATTTGGAGCCTGTCGCCTTCTCGAAGGCTGTAAAAGGTCTTGGGGAACCCTCGCCCACGACGATATGAATTTTCCCATGGTCTATCTCGTCGACTATCTTCACCAATGCCTTTACCACGCGCACATCTGTGACCTCACCGCAACCGCTGGGATCGTATTCGACAATGTTTGGCTTGATCAGCACAGTGTTTCCACTCTTCACGATTCCTCGCAAGCCACCCACAAGGTCTATTGCACGCCGCACCATCTGCTCAATGGTTGCATAGGAGATACTGGGATCATTCACATCGACGGGATTCCCCAACAGCCGATCATCCGACCTGACAATCCCCACGACTGTGGGAGTGGAAGTCTTCCCATCGATGTCCCGGCTCAGAAAAAACGATTTGAAAGCCGTCGTCATCGTGCCTTTAGCCTGGGAAAGATCCCACCAGAGCCACACGGAAAGGGACAAGAAGAGCACGACAAGTTTAATCGGCCTGTAGCCACGCAAGGAGTTGTAGAGCCAGAATGATTTCACTTCTGCACCTTTGCGCTCATGTAAGAGAATAGGCCCGGTTCAGTATTTGCTGGAAGGCTTCCACACAGTATCAAAGCGATACTCGATCCGTTTCCTCCGACAGAAAGCGTCAGGCCGGAGCCCGAGTGTGTCACTCCGCTCGGCGAATGCCGATCGGTAGAGCAAGAAACTCCGCAGGCGTCAGCGCGCGGCGCGTCATTCTGATCGTCCGTATGGCTCCTCTGAACCATGACCTCCGATTCATACGCACGCCAATGGACGTGAAACCTTTCTCAATCGGTACGTAGTTCAACGGACCGGAGAGCTCCTCTCTTCCATCGACATAATGCCGCATGGTTCCGTTTTCGTACACAAGGGCGGCGTGGAACCATTCTCCGACCGGATGTTGAAATGTTTCGGCGTACAGGGTGCATCTCGACGAATCGGATTTGATGAACGTATCGAGAAACCATCGCTGATCTGCGGTATGCCTGAGCTCGATCAGAATTCGGCGGTTGTCATCGTCCGGATTCTGGATGTGGAGAAACCGCTGCTCGGAATTCGGCGGATCGGAGAAATCCGGCCTAAACACCACTTCGACCGTGAAGGCGATTGCGTCGCCGATCGGATTGGCCTGGACAAGGAGCCCATCATCAATACCGTCGAACAAAATGCCCCGTCCGAGCGGCGTTTCTATCAAGACCGGCTGCCCAAGCTTCGTCGTGGTACATCCGCCGATTTGGTCCATTCGGTCAAGATCCCATACCACAGACAATGAGTCGCTCTGGGTTTGCCCAGCGACCTGCTGATGAACAAGACTCATGAGAATACTCAGTAAGACATGTGCCGACACACCAATCTCTTTCAGTTCAACTCGGGGTCCTGATTGCCTCGCGGGCGAATCGACTGACTCCCCCTCCCTTGGTCCCAAACCACGCATTCCCATCCCCGTCAAACATGATCGCGTAGACCCGGTTGTCGGCCAGGGAACTGTTCCCGCCACCAAGGTGCTTTCCGCCGACATTGTCACTCGTGTAATTCAGGAACGACCGGCCATCATAGACACTCACTCCTCCCTCCCGCTTGACCTGTTCAGGATCGGGAGAACAGCCCAGCCACAACCTGTGGTCTGGGCCCGGTTGAATTGCGTAGACGAAATTGCCCGCGAGTCCATCTTCCATCGTAAAGATCTTCACCGCGTCGCCATCAAATCTGCACGCCCCACCACCCCTGAGCCCAAACCAGACCTTTCCTTCACGATCGAGAGCGGCTGCTCCGTCGCCTACCTCATTGACAGGAAGGCCAGTTGTCTTGTCGAATGTCATCCAGTTGTTTCCGTCGTATCGGCAAATCCCTCCACCCTTCGTTCCAAACCACGTCCGTCCTTGGGCGTCAAAGACGATCGAGTAAACGCGATTGTCACACAAACCGCTGTTTCCACCGCCAATATGATGCCCCTGAACGCGGTCACTTGTGAAGTTCTCGAAATGCTTTCCATCGAACACGCTCACACCGCCTTCCTGAACGAGCGTATCTGGCTTCGGCGCACAACCACACCAAATCCTCCCCTGCAAATCCTCTTTGACCGCGTAGACGTGATCACCTGCCAGGCCGCCCGCTTTCGTGAAGGTCTTCCACGCTGATCCGTCATAGCGCGAAAGACCACCACCGGCAGTGCCAAACCAGAGACAGCCAGCCCAATCGACAGCAATATCCCATACGTGACCTGGTCCAATCCCGCACGTTTGTGCCGTGAAGTTCTCCCATCTCGACCCATCAAATCTCATGGCGCCATTTGGATTCTTGCATCCAAACCACAGATGGCCCTTCCTATCCATTGCGGCGCAATAGACCTGGTCGCTGAGCAATCCTTCTTTCCTTGTGAACGTCGTCCAAAACACGTCTTTGGGGTCACTCCTTCTTTGTGGACGGCGAAGGGAGGGATTGTTCCCTGCCGTTCTTGTTGTCAATTGACCAGGTTGGTCGGTGTCCCTTCCAATCCGAGAAAGCCCTGTCGTTCATAGAGCCTCTTGAAGATACCGCCGATCTCAAGGAGATCAGTCACACTTCCCTCCTCGACAATGCCGCCATTCTCTACAACGAAGATGTGATCCACATCCCTGATCGTGGACAATCTGTGCGCTATGATGAGCGTTGTTCTGTCCTTCATGAGGCTCCTGAGAGCCTGCTGCACGTAGGACTCTGATTCGGCATCCAATGCGCTGGTCGCTTCGTCGAGGACCACAATCCGCGGATCCTTAAGAAATATCCGAGCGATGGCCAGACGCTGCCGTTGTCCACCGGAGAGCGTCATCCCTCGCTCGCTGACGATGCTATTGATTCCCTCGTTCATCTTTTCAACAAACTCCCAGGCATAGGCGTGTTTCAGGGCGGTCACGACCTCATCGTCCGTGGCATCCGGTCTACCGATCCTGATATTTTCAGCAATCGTTCCGGAAAACATGATTGTCTCCTGCATCACGATGCCGATGTTCGATCGTAACTCTTTCAACGAGACGTTCTTGATATCGACACCATCAACCAGAATAGCTCCCTCAATTGGATCATAGAATCTCGAGAGCAGGTCCATCAACGTGCTCTTTCCCGCACCGGAAGGCCCGACGAAGGCAACTTTGGATCCTGCAGGAATAGAGAGCGAGACACGATCTAGATAGAAACCTTCTTCATAACGAGGGTAGTGAAACGACACACTGCGAAACTCGATTGTACCCCGTACTTTGTCCAGCCCGACTGCGTCTTTTGGCTCCTTCACGGCTGGCTGGGCGTCAAAGAAATCAAAGACCCTGTCCAGCGCACCCACGCCCGCTCCAATCTGCATTGTGGTCTCTGCAGATCGATGGAGTGGAAAGAGGAACTGCGCAAGAACGAGCAGCAGACCTGCGACATCCCCCACGCTCATACGCGATGACATCACGAGGAAGATTCCGAGTACCACCACAAGGATTCTGGCCAACTCAGGAAGAACCTGGTTCACGGTTGAAAACACAGCCTGGACTCTCGCCATCTTCATTGATTCCACATAATGCGATTCCAGGCGCTCACCGATCCCTTCACTTGCCCTCTCCTCTTGCGTGAAGGACTGAAGCACCTTCATTCCAACAACTTTCTCTGAAACGTCGCCAGCCAGTTTCCCAAGCTCTTCCTGGACCAGTTGAGTAATCCCTCTTACTTTCGGAAGGAAGAATCTCACCGAGGCCGCATAAAGAAAACAGATGCCCACGAGCGGCAGGGATATCTCGATTGGATACGTCAGGATCAAGTAGCCCAATGATGCCACAATCGCGAAAGCATCGAAGCAACTGTTGATGAGCACTGTGCTGAACAATGATTGAGCGACAGAGATATCGTTTGTCATGCGAGAGACGATATCACCTGTTTTGTGCAGAGAATAGAAGTCAGCGCTGAGGCGTTGCAGGTGTTGAAAGAGCTGATGCCTCATTCGCTTGATCATGACGCTCGAGATCGACACCGGCAGGTACGTGCGATAGTAGAAGATAATCGCAAGGGGGGCCAGGGACGCGAAGATCGAGACGTAGATGATTGTCAGACTCTCGGTGGAGAACTCACTGTAGCTGTTCAGCAACCACCGGCTCACCGCAGCGAGCACCAGTCCGCTGAGGCCTTTGATGGTGGCCAATATGCAGGCCACAAGAAGAACCCATCTCTGACCGAGCGTCAACTCCCAGAGCCTCCGTACAACTGCCTTTTTTCTTGAGTCGCTCATACGAATTCTATCGCAAAGACTGCTTCATGGGCGCAATCTCCCCGCCGCCCTGTTACTAGCGATTTCTCTTCAAGGGATCAATCCAGAATTGCTCTGCCAGGACTAATCCCAGCCTTCGTCCCCGGGCGTAAGAGTACAGGCATTTGTCTGGGACATTCATGAAGTAGTTCTTCTTCGCCAACAGCGCCGGGACCTCGCCGACAAGTCCGATCATCCATACGTTTTCAGCATAGAGCTTGTAGATCTTCTTGAACACTTCCACCTCTTCTTCGGCGCTGCAATTCTCGCGCTCGTCGTCCAACAGCGTCAGCTTCTTAAACTCCGCGGTCGGCTCCTCTCCTCTTTTGCCGGAGCTGTGCTTCCATAATCCAAAGAGGGGTGCGACGTAGTTCGCACCAAAATCCGGAACGGGAGGCGCAAACGACCCCATCGGTCTTGCCTGGATCATCACTTCACCAGATCGGGTCCTCTCTGTCATCAGCGAACCTTCGACGACCCTGACCTCAGCCTTGAGGCCGATTGCCTGCCAGTATTCTGCTGCCACCTGCAGGATATCAAGGGTGTTTCCCGCCGTCACAGACTCAATCAGAAGGTGAATCGGATTCCCTTCCCGATCCAGTCGGAAACCATCCTTGTTCCTTCTTGTCAGCCCCATGCTGTCGAGCAACGTGTTCGCGCTCTGTACATCGAACTGGGCATATGCGCGGGCGTACTCAGGAACGTAGAACGGCGTTGATTCTGCAGCCGTGGCTTGACGCGGAGTTCCGACGCTCTTATAGAAAAGGAGGTTGAGTTCATCACGGTTGATAGCCAGCGACAATGCGGCACGGAACCGACGATCTCGCAGCAACGGGCCCATCTCCGGATGAGTACAGTTGTAGTTGATATACAGCGCTATGTCGGAACCTCTGTCCTGAGGCCACCTGAGAAGCTGATAGCCACGCCTCGATTCATTTTCTTTCAACAGAGGATAGTCCCGAAATTCCAGCCTCCCCCATTGGAAATCAAAATCCCCTGCGATCGTCTTCATAGCCAACACCTGCTCGTTCGATGTCACGTGCACAATGATTCGATCGATGTACGGCAGCTGCTTTCCCACTGTGTCGACGGCCCAATAGTACGGATTGCGCACAAACTCATACGTATTGGGTGATACGGTCTTGTTGGTGAGAAGCCAGGGGCGCAAAGATGGAATATTGGGATCGAGATATCCGAGGTACCAACGCTCCATCCTCTTGTAGAGCTCACTCCACTTCTTGACGCCGGCTTCTCGTAGCCGCTGGTCGAGTTCTTCCTGCTTCGCATACTTGATGTGAAACCGCTTCATGTAATGGCTCGGAACGTAGAACAGAACAATGGACGTCATCTTTTGATAGAAAGACTTGAAGGAGGTCGGAAAGACAACACGGAAGGTATAGTCGTCGACGATCTCGATCTTTCCGAGCCGGTTGTCGATGAGAAGCTCTTCCTTCGGCAACGGATTTAAATCCTTGTTCAAAGCATCGTCCTCATACCAGAACCGGACGTCTTCTGTCGTAAATGGGTAACCATCAGACCATCGCACCCCTTTCCTCAGATAGATCGTCCAGACGCGGCCATCCTTCGAGAGATGATAGCCCTTACAAAGGTACGGCTCGAAATGGTACCCGTCTTTTGCCCATCGGAAGAACGAAGGAGTAGCAATGTGATAAACAAGGTTGATGTCCCGGCGAGTCGTGACATCGAAGTTCCACTCTCCGCCGTGGACACCCACACTCTCAATTGGCTTCACAAGGAGCGGCTCTTGTGGTATGCGTTCTTCGAGTGGGGGAAGCTTTCCGGCCTGCACGAGCTCCGTAAGCATCGGGGATTCTTTTGCTGTCGAGAGCTGTTCGTACGAAAGCAACCTGCGATTCATCTGGCTATCGCTTTCTGAACAGGCGATCAGATAACTACTCACCAGCAAGACCGCTATCGATACAACTACACCAAAGACGATCGTATGTCTACGCAGAGGTTTCATCTCGGAAGACTGGTGCTGAGCTGCGTTAACCGATCTATAGGATTGAACTTTCGGTTTGTGTCATTGTATTTGATCCAGAAATAGGAGATCACGAAGTCGTCCTTCAGTGTCTCCACGTACTTGTCCCGTTCTTCCCACGCCCGAAGCGAAGACCTGGTCAATTCTCCAACGGAGCCGCCTTGCTCCAGATCTTCTTCAGGTCGGCGATCAAGCCGAACGACCTCCTCCTCGTCACTGATCGTATCCGAAGAAATTGCGACGCCCAAACTCTCGAGTTCTTTGGTAAGGGTCACTGCTTTGATGGTAAGGATCACGTATCTAAGCCCTTTCTCCAGAAAGTCGATCCTCCTCCGGATGGCGTCATCCGCAACCACAGATCCGGCGCGGCGAAGGTCATCTTCGCACTCATGTAGTAATTCGAGCGGATAGAGCCGGTGGACACTCGAAGTCGCAAAAGAAGAACACGAGGGATCCCCACCTGCTTCCACTGCCTGTTGCCAGGCTCTCTGGAGCCGCTGATGAAACCTCCTCACTGACTGGCCACCTGCACCAAAGGCCTTGTCGTAGTACTCAGTAATCAGGGCTTCCACGTCCACATCCACATTCCACCAGAGCTTCGATGCGATGTAGTAGTTCAGCCCATTCACTGCAAACCCATCGCCCGCCTGAGCTTGATACATCCTAATGCCAATGGAGTGCAGGTACCGCAGCGATTCTGCGATCTTCGCGTAAACGATGCGCGGCAGATCCGGCCAGGAACCGTTGATGAAGTACTCGTAGATGGCAACACTCTTCGCCGCCTGGCTCCAGCCCTTGGCCGTCAGATAGTGCCTCTTCTTCTTTTCTTTGTTGTCATGAAGATAGCAACTCCATAAGCAGTATTGAGGAATGACGAGATCATTGATCTTGACTCTCTCCGGTGGATCTATGTACCAGGAGTACGCCATATTCATCAGATGTTTGTCCGGGTGCCTTTTTGCCACTTCGGAGGCGACGGCGCTTGCAAAGGTAAAGATGCGATCCGTAATCACCGGCCTTGCCGGATTCTTCTCCAGACGTTTTCCAGAATCGAGAGCGCGACACCGCTCACATTCACAAAACCGACCCCCATCGTTAGGAGTGATGTGGAGAGCATCATAGTCAGGGTGTTTCGCAAAGAAGTCATCGACGTAGGCGCTGAATATTGCTATCAAATCAGGATTTGTTGTACATAGCTGGGCACCATGTTTGCCATCGAAGCCTTCAAAATCGCGATCGCGCCGCCCATCAATCAGAGCAAAGTATTCTGGATGCTCCTTCCCGTACTTCGCCGGCGGCACAATGTTGCCCCACTCGTGTCCTCCCCAGACCTTCATCCCTCCGAGCTTGTTTCTCCTCTCCCACAATTGCACCTCTTCGATGTGCTTCTTGGTGATCCCCAGTTCCCGCATTTTGGAGATTCGATCCATGCCGCCCCACAACGGGCCACCTGGACCACGATTTCGCCACTTGAAGGCAGGGGTCTCTTGGACGTCGATGCCCGGAATCACGAGCGTAGACCTTTGAGGAACGACCTCTCCCAGCTCGCCGGGCCAGAACCAGCGAACATCACAATATCGCTCCAGAAAAGTACACACAGCAAAGAACACACCATCGTCGTCCGCTCCATGGATAAAAAGGGCTTTGCCGTTTGTTCGAATGATGTAGCTTTCTCGGTCCAGATCAGGGAAAGTCAAACCGGATCGTGCACTTGCACGTCCGATCAGGATGGAGAATGTGGCAGAATCATCCAAAGAGGTTAGGATTGGAAGTCGAGCTCCCGTTATCTTCTCGACATACCGCTGCAGCTCTTCGGCAGCGTCGAGCTCTCCCTTCGTTGCTTCTTTGGGCACAACGATACAAGAAGCTGCAGCGCCATTGAGGACAAGAACATATTTGCTATCTTCGGGAGGGATCATTTGAATGGGCCTCGCCGGGCGTTTAGAAAGAACTCCAAGTAGTCAGTGTGACACGGATTGCCGTTTGCGACGAGGAGCATCCCGGACTTCACGATATTGATGAACGCACGCTGCGTAAAGAGCGGATAGAAAAGTTGCTGTTCACGTTTGTACTCGGGATCCCCGTGTTGGCAAATGCCGCCAGTCGCGCCGTGAAATCTCAAAATCTCTTTCATCGAATCAAGGGTGAACTCAAAGCCTGTGCCGCCCGTCAGCTTCTTCAGGTTCTCGTACCTGGCGTCGCTGTTCCGATCCCCCTCGGGACCGCGACTCTTTTCCAACGCGCGAACCGAGGGGGTCGCGGCGTGGTTTGTACAGAAGATCGCCTCGCCCTTGCTCCATCTCACGTTCTGATCGGTCGGTGACCGCTCGACAATTGCGGCATTTCCGGAGGCATCTACCATTGCAAAATGAAATCCCGCGCTGAGTGGTGGGTGCGCAGCCAAGAACTCGACGGCCTCATAGACGTCGCTGCATTCGTGCAGAACCGGACGAAGGAGAAGATTCCTGATTGTTCCCATCTTGTTGACTGAATGGAAGTGGATGGACGCCTCACCGATTGCCAGTCCCTTCTCGTTCATTCCTGTCATCGTCGAAAGTCCATCGATCCGGGTGACACAAAGGACTGTGCCCATCGATGTATGCCGTATGAGACGCACGACCGCTGTACCGGGCCCTGGAGAC
>Ga0315295_10000801_pt1 | contig 26671 bp, 20 predicted proteins | sample YL17G14_0_MG_FD_204453 | JGI IMG/M metagenome (GOLD analysis project Ga0315295, IMG submission 204453) | Sediment microbial communities from Yellowstone Lake, YNP, Wyoming, USA - YL17G14_0 | ecosystem: Environmental > Aquatic > Freshwater > Lake > Sediment | place: USA: Wyoming | collected... | reverse complement strand
GGAGCTCACGCCGTTCCTCGCGCCGCGTCGAGGCGAGACGCGAGCACCTCAGCGGCCCTCACACTGCTCAGCGGCCCTCGAACGCCCACGTGTAGGAGGGATCCCACCACGCGTGGCCGTAGCCGAGACGGAGCGCATGAGCGGTCGCCTTGATCTGCGCGGCGCCGTCGGTGATGCTGCAGCTCCGCCAAGGATTCCAGGAGCCTCGCCACGTCGTGGGCGCGTACTGGAAGAGGCCGTAGTAGCCACCGGGGCCGACGATGGTCGCCGAGCCGCCGGACTCGATCATCATCAGGCGATACATGCCGCGCGCGCTGACCCCGTTGCTCGCCGCCGCGCTCTCGATCAGCGACCACCAAGGGCCCGAGCTCCCCCCGCCGCCGTTGTCGTCGCCGTTGTCGTCGCCGTCGTCGCCGTCGCCGCCGCCGCCGTCGGCCGGCGGTTCGACGGTCGGATGCGGCGACGAAGACGCACTGGCCTGCGCGTCCATCAGGCGGCCAATGTCGGCGCGCACGCCTGCCAGCATCGCGCGCCGCTCCTCGAGACGGCTGCGGATCGTCGCCAGCTCTATGGCGAACGTCTTGGCGAGCTTCTTCGCGGTGCGCTCGTCGGCGGCCAGCGCCACAGCGCGATCGGCCAGCTCCCGCTTGGTACGCACGACGGTCCGCACCACCTCGCGGTCGCAGTGAGCGAGCCGGCGCATCATCGAGAGCTCGGTGACCAGATCGCTGAAGCTCGAGGCGCCGAGGACGGCGTCGAGCGTGTTCGCTTGGCCGTGCTTGTACATCTCGACGGCGCGCAGCGCCAACGCCTGGCGCGCGGCGCGCAACTCCGCGTAGGCCGCGCGCTGCGCCCGCCGGTTCTTCTTGACCTGGGCGCGAACGGACTCCAGCGATCGCGTCGCGCGAGCGTAGCGCTGCACCGCGGCCGAGATCTGGCCGTCCAACCCCGCTACCTCAGCTGCAAGGGCATTTGCCTTGGTACGACTCGTCTGCAGGTCACTCGGCTGCGCCGTCGCCGGCGATGCAGCCGCGATTCCCAGCAGCAGGCACGCACCGCACAGGCCAACGCCGAAGGTAGCGATGGCGAAGCGACGTATCGGGTGGCAAAGGTTCAGTCCGCCTCCTCGCGCAGATGAGCGTGGCGGCTACGCTCGGATGGAACTCGGCGCGGCGCCCAGCGTCGCCCCGAGGGACTCGAAACTTAGCACGTCTCCGTCGACGGCTCAAGTGCAGGAATCCGCGGACGGATGTCGACGTTGACAACAATCCTCAACATGTGGTGAAATCAACGCGTGTTGAGTTTCGCCCGAGCTGGCTGCGCCACAGGGAGGAAAGCGATGCGTGCGATCGCCGTGAAGGAGTTCCGTGAGCTGCGCCGCGATCGGCGGACGCTGGTCATGCTGTTCCTGTTGCCGCTCCTGTTCCTGGTCGTTTTCGGCTACGCGGCGAGCTTCGACATCAAGAACGTGCCCACGATCGTGGTGGGAGGCGGCTCTGATCTCGCCGCCACCGCTCTTCCGTCCCAGCTCGACGTCGTCCGCACGGATTCTTCCGGCGACGTGGCGAGCGCGCGTGACGCCTTGCGCCGCGGCGAAGCCGTCGTCGCGTTCGTCGCGCCAGCCAAGGCCGGTGACGCAGCACAGATTCTCGTCGACGGCACGGAGCTCTTCGCCGCCCAAGCGGCGCTGCGACATCTCGCGGAGCTGCGCAGCGGCGGGGGCACGCCGGGCGCAGCGCCTCCGAGTGCCTCCAGCCCCATCGCCGGCGTGCGCATCGCCATCCTCTACAACCCCGACTTGCGCACCGCGGTGATCATGATTCCAGGGCTCTGCGGCATCATCCTGGTCTTCGTAGGCACCGTCGCTACCGCCCTCGGCGTGGTCCGCGAACGCCAGAGCGGCACCATGGAACAGCTCGCCGTCATGCCTTTTCGCCCGCGAGACATCTTCCTCGGCAAGATCGCCCCGTACCTCGCCATCGCCGCCGCCGACATGGTCGTGGTCGTGGTCGCCGGCATGGCGCTCTTCGACGTCCCGTTCCGGGGCTCCGTGGCCACCTTCGCGCTGGGCGCCGTGCTCTTCCTCTTCGTGACGCTGGGCACCGGCGTCTTCATCTCGACCGTGTCACAGACGCAGGGGCAGGCGATCCAGCTCGCAATGATGACGATGCTGCCGCAGTTCCTGCTCAGCGGCCTCTTCTTCCCCCTGTACTCCATGCCCTGGGGCGTGCGCTGGATCGGCTATCTCCTGCCGTTGACGTACTTCATCAAGGTGGCCCGCGGCGTGATGGTGAGAGGCGCTCCCATCGGCGCCCTCTGGCTGCCGCTTCTCGTGCTCGCCGTCATGGCCGCGGCAATCTTCACCGCCTCCACCCTCCGCTTCCGCCGCGACCTGGCGCCCGCGGGCGGCGAGCGAGAGAACTCCTCTCCGGCGGGCGAGCGGGCCACAGCCGAGGGGGTACCGTCGTGACGCCACCCGTCGCGACCACGGCCGACCCGCCCGGGAACCCCCGTGAGGCCGCGCCAAGCGCCGCGGCACGCTGGGGCGTCAGCGACCTGACGGTGCGCTACGGCGCCCGCACGGCGCTCGAGGGCGTCACTCTTGCGGTGCCGGCCGGCGCCGTCACCGCCGTGATCGGCGGCGACGGCGCCGGCAAGACGACGCTTCTGCGTGCCCTCGCCGGCGTCGTCCACCCCGCCTCCGGCAGGGTGGACCGGCCGGCGAGGCGCCGGATCGGCTACGTCGCCGGCGCCGCCGGCCTCTACGCGGACCTCACGGTCGCCGAGAACGTCGAGTTCGTACGCCGCGGCTACGGCCTCACCAGGGAGCAGTGCCGGCACCGCCTCGACAACCTGCTCGGGCGTGCCGGGCTCACCGGCACCGAGGACCGCCTCGCCGGCCGTCTGTCCGGTGGCATGCGCCAGAAGCTGGCCTTCGCGTTGGCGATGCTGCACGAACCGGACCTCCTCATCCTCGACGAACCGACCACCGGCGTCGACCCCGCCAGCCGCGCCGATCTCTGGAGCCTCATCGCCGGCGCCGCCGCGGCAGGGGCCGCCGTCGTCCTGTCCACCACCTATCTCGACGAAGCACGGCGCGCCGCTCGCATCGTTCTGCTGACGGACGGCCGTGTGCAGGCCGCCGGCGACGCCGGAATGCTCGAGCCGGAGCTGCGCGCCGCCTCGCGCCAGATGACCGCCGGCCGTGCGGCGCCGGCCCGCGCCGCGACTGACGGAGCGGCCTCGCCGCGGACAGCCGCGGCGGGGCCGTCGGCACCGAGCCGCCGCGGCGCGCCGAACCAGCGGCCGCTCGCCGCCGCCGAAGCGCTGGTTCGCCGGTTCGGCGCCGTCACGGCCGTGGATGGCGTCGACCTCACCCTGCACGCCGGCGAGGTCATCGGCTTGCTCGGCGCCAACGGCGCCGGCAAGACGACGCTCATCCGGCTGCTGCTCGGCCTTCTGCGCCCCACGTCGGGGCGCGCCTTGCTGTTCGGCAAGCCGCCGACACGCGCCGCGCGCGCCCGCCTCGGCTACGTCCCCCAGGGGCTGGGCCTCTGGCAGGAGCTCACCGTGGCGGAGAACCTGAGCTTCGTCGCGGCGGCGTTCGGCAGCCCGACGCCCGCGCTCGAGCCCGCCCTTGCCGAGGCAGCCGACACGCTCGTCCGCAAGTTGCCGCTCGGGCTCCGGCGGCGCCTCGCGTTCGTCGCGGCCCTCGCCCACAGCCCTGAGCTGCTCGTCCTCGACGAACCAACCTCGGGGGTCGGTCTGGAGGCCCGCGCGGCGCTGTGGCGCACCATCCGCGAGGCAGCGGACGCGGGCGCCGGCGTTCTCGTGACGACTCATCACCTGGACGAGGCCGACGAGTGCGACCGCCTCGTCTTGATGAGCGCCGGCCGCGTCGTCGCCACCGGCTCGGTGGCGGAGATCGTCGGCGACGGCGTCGCCGTGGCCGTGGCCGCCGACCGCTGGGACGAGGCTTTCGCCGCGCTCGACGAGGCCGACCTTCCGGTCGCCCTCGTGGGCCGCGGCCTACGCGTTGCCGGCGGCGACCTGCCGCGCGTGCGCGCCGCACTCGACGCACGGCAGGTCGCCGCGCGCCTCAGCGTTACGCCCGCCACCTTCGAGGAGACGTTCGTCCGCCTCACTCGCCACCCCGACCCGGAAAGGACCTCCTCGTGATGGACTCCGCCACAGCCCCGGCACCCAACACTCAAGGCCATCCGCGCAAATGGTGGATCCTCGTCGCCGTCTCGTTCGGCATGTTCATGGCTCTGCTCGACGTGACCGTCGTCAACATCGCTATCCCGGCGATCATGGACGACCTCGAGTCGACGGTGAGCGAGGTGTCCTGGGTCATCAACGGCTACAGCCTCGCGCTCGCCGTGCTCTTCCTGTCGATGGGACGCGTGTCGGACAAGTACGGCCAACGGCGGGTGTTTATCGGCCTCGGGTTGGCGCTGTTCACGCTCTTCTCGCTGCTCTGCGGCCTGGCTCCGACGATCACCTGGCTGGTCGTCTTCCGCATCGGCCAAGGCGTGGGAGGTGCTGCCCTGGTCCCCCTCTCGCTGGCGATCCTCATCGCCGTCTTCCCCGCGCGGCAGAGAGGCGCTGCCGTGGGATTGTGGGGCGCGATCGGCTCGGTGGCCGCCGCCCTCGGTCCCACCCTCGGTGGCATCCTCATCGAGTACGTCTCCTGGCACTGGATCTTCTTCATCAACGTGCCGATCGGCATCGGGGCGATCGCCATGGCCCTGTGGCTCGTTCCGGCGCGCCGTCCTGACGCCGCCGCCCAAGGCATCGACGTGCCCGGCGTGCTCATCTCCGCCGTCGGCCTGTTCTGCCTCGTGTTGGCGCTCATTCAAGGCAACGATTGGGGTTGGACCTCCGCCACGATCCTCGGGCTGTTCGCCATCGCCGCGGTGAGCTACCCCCTCTTCCTCTGGTGGGAGCTGCGCACACCCTCACCGATGTTCGACCTCAGGCTTCTGCGCATCCGCTCGTTCACGGCCGCCAACTCCGCCATGTTCTTCATCGGAGCCGCGCTGGGGGCCTCGATGTTCCTGCTCGTCCTGTTCCTCGTGAACGTGCTCGGCTACTCCGAGCTCGAGGCGGCAATCGCGATCACGCCGATGCCGCTGACCGCCCTCATCCTGGCGCCGATGGTCGGCCGGCTGGTGGACCGTATTGGCCCGCGCCTCCCCGCGGTCGTCGGCGCCCTGTTCTTCTTCGTCGGCCTCATGCTGCTGGCGCAGCTCGACGGCTCCTCCACGATCGCGGACGCGACCTGGCGCACCGTGCTCATCGGCGCGGGCATGGGCTTCTCGATGCCCACGCTGGCCGCGGCGGCGATGAGCTCGCTCCCGCCGCAGGTCGCCGGCGTCGGTTCCGGCGCCCTCAACACGCTCCGCCAGGTGGGATTCTCGGTCGGCCTCGCCGTCGTCGTCGCGATCTTCTCGCACACGATCGCCACCAACGTGCGCGTCGCCGCCGAGGAGGCCGTCAAGTACGTCCAGTCACAGACGATGATCCCGCAGGCCGCGCGCGCGCAGATCGCCGACGGGATCGTGCGCAACGCCGCCGCCGCGCAGGGCGGCGGCGGCCAGAAGGCGCTCAGCGACCCTCTGCGCGGTGCTCCTCAGGCGCAGCCCGGCACGCCGGCGGCGCTCTTCCAGGCGCAGCTCAAGCAGGAGATCGGCGCCATCTTCCGCGACAACGTCGCCAAGTCGTTCACGTGGCCGTTTTACGCGGCGGCCATCGCGGCCCTCCTCGCGACGATCCCCGCCCTGTTCACCGGGAGGCGACTGGGCGAGCACACCGGCGATTATGCGGCGCCGCGCCAGCGGCGCGGCGCCTCTGGGCCGGCGGCATGAGTGCCGCCGCCGATCCCGTCCCGCCGCGTCCCGGCGACGACCGCGCCGCCGCCGTTAGGCTGCGCGGCGGGCGCCGCCCCGGCGAGAGCGGCGCCCGCGAGGCGATCCTGGAGGCCGCGCGTGCCTGCTTCGCCGCGCGCGGCTACGACCGCGCCACTCTGCGCGCCATCGCCGCCGCGGCACAGGTGGACCCGGCGCTGGTGATCCACTACTTCGGCTCCAAGGAAGGCCTGTTCGAGGCGGCCGTGGAGCTACCACTGCAGCCGCATGACGTGTTCGCCCGCGGGCTGGCGGCAGGTCCCAGCCAGCTCGGGGCCACCATCGTCCGCACCTTTCTCGAGGCCTGGGAGCCGCCGGAGATGCGTCTTCGCCTCATGGCCATGCTGCGTTCGGCGCTGACCAACGAGGCGGCCATGGGCATGATCCGCGACCTGCTGACGCGCCAAGTCTTCGGGCCGATCACCACGGCACTAGGGGTGCCGGACGCACGGTTGCGCGCGACGCTCGTCGGCTCTCAGTTCATCGGCCTGGCCATCATGCGCTACATCGGCAGGCTGGAGCCTCTTGCCTCGGCGTCGATTGACGAGCTCGTCGTCGCGATCGGGCCAACCGTACAGAGGTACCTGACGGGGGACATCGCGCCCGCCGACGCTGCGCGGGCCGGGCGCCTCTAGAGGAACCGTGCGCGCAGCGCGCCGGCGGCGCGCAGCAGCTCGTCCGGCGAGGCCCCCCGGTACTCGCTGAGCTGGCGCTCGAGCGCCTGACGACGTTTGGGGTCGTGCAGGTCGTCGAGCATCCGGTAGAGGCCGAGGCGCGCGCCCACGGCGTAGCGCGCCTGGTCGGCGCGGGACAGCATGAGGTAGTCGTCGAGCATGCCCAGCAGACGGTCGCGATCGCGTGGGAGCGACCCTTCGAGGCTCGGTAGCATGTTCAGGGCGTGGTCCGAACGTATCTCGAGGCGCGCCTCGCCGAGCGCCAGCAGAAGGTCCTTGAGCTCCCGCGCGACCTCGACATCGTCCGGCAGCACGAACCCGCCGCTCGCCTCCCGCTCCGCGAGCGGCGTGCCGGGGACGACCGCCACGGTGCGCAGGCGCACGATGAGCGGCCGCTCGTCCGGCGCCGCGGCCGCGATCGTGCGCAGGACGCGCGCCGACTCCGCCACATGGATCGCGCCCGCGCCGCGTCCACCCAGACCCGGCATCAAGTAGAAGCAGATCTCCAGGCCGGCGCCCAGGGCTCTCTCGCCGGCCGCCACCAGATCGCCGCTGGAGCAGCCTTTGTCGATCTCCTTGAGCACCAGGTCGGCGCCCGACTCCAGGCCGATGTGCACGCGCGAGAGCCCGGCCTCGGCAAGCAGCGCGACCTGCTCCGGCGCGCGCCGCGCCAGCGTCCGTGCTCGAGCGTACGTTGTCACCCGAGTCACCGTCGGGAAGCGCTCGCGTACGCGGCGAATGACCATTGCCAGCTTCTCGGGAACAACCGCGCAGGGGTCGGCATCCTGGAGGAAGACCCGTCGCGCCCCGTCGCGCAAGAACAACGCCACTTGGTACGCCTCGCGCGGCACCGAGCCGTCGTGCACCGCGCCGATCCCCTCGGCCTGCAACACCTCGGCGGCGGCGGCCATCGCCTCCACGTCCGCGAGCACGTCCTCCACCGGCCTGAGCGACGATTCGCGGCCCTTGTAGACCGGGCAGAACGTGCACCGATTCCAGGTGCAGTTGCGGATCACGCGTACGAGCAGACTGTACGCCTCGCTGGGCGGACGAATTGGACCCTGCTCAAACCCGGCCGTCGGGCTCACTGGTCAGCGAGCGTTTGGATGGGGACTCACCTCCGCGGAGGGACCGCTCATCGTTCTGTCACCGCTGATGATACCCGAGGAGCGCCGGCCGTGCGGTCGTCAGGCCAGCTCGCCCTGCGCACTGGCTGCCGAAGCACCGGCCTCCGTCTTCTCATCCAAATCGAACGCGCGCTCGACGATGGTCGTGGCCGGCGCCGGCGTCACCAGACTCACCAGCGGCGTTATCACCAGCGAAGCGAGCATCGTGAGGGCGGCGAGGACGGGAACGTAGCCGGCCGTCGCCTTGTCGGCGGCGTAGTAGTAACCGAGTCCGCCCATGAAAGCCAGCGCGAAGATGAAGCTCGCCCACACGGCCGCGGCCGAGACGCGGCGCCAGAAGAGGCTCCACACGAACGGCCCGATGAAGCAGCCGGCGACCACGCCCCACGACAGCGCCATGAGATTGACGATGAGCTGCCACTGTTGCTGCGCCAGCACCACGGAGAAGACGATGAAGACGGCGATCAGCACCCGCAAGAGCGCCACGGCGCCCTTCTTGCTGAGATCCTTCTTGAGCTCGCCCTGGACGAGGTCGACGGTGATCGCCGAGCCGGAGATCATGACGAGGCCGGCGAGCGTGCTCATCGACGCCGACAGGACGAGCAGAAGGATGATCGCCACCAGCGCCTCCGGCACCGCCTCGGTGAGCACAGTCGGCATGATGGCGTCGAACTGCTTCTGCGCCGCCAGCTCGGGGATGCCGGGGAACAGGCGGCTCAAGGCACCCGTCAAGTAGGCCCCGCCGGCCATCAGCGCCGCGAACGCGGTCGAGATGACGATCGCCGGACGGACGACCCGCGTGTCGCGGATCGCGTAGAACTTGTGCACCATCTGCGGCAGACCCCACACGCCCAGACTGGTGAGGATGACCAGCGAGGTCAGCACTACCGCCGGAGACTGCAGGAACGCCTGCCAACTGAACGGAGAGAGGTTCCAGGGCGGGTATGCCGCGACCGCCGAGGGACTCGAAGCCCGCAGTGCGTCGACGACGTTGCCGAGTCCGCCGACCTCGGGAGCGCGCACGATGTAGCCCACCATGAAGACCACGCCGACGACCATGACGACGCCCTGGATGAGGTCGTTGCGCGCCACCGCGAGGTAGCCGCCGAGCACCAGATAGACACCGGTGAGCAGCGCCATGCTCCACAGAGCCAGCGTGTAGTCCATGCCGAAGACGTGCTCGAAGAGATAGGCGAGGCCGGTGTAGACCGAAGCCGAGTACGGCACCAGAAAGACGAAGATCACCAGGGCGGCGGCGATCTTGAGGCGGCGGCTGCCGAAGCGCTGGTTGAACAGCTCGGGCACCGTCATCGCACCCAGGCGAGCCGTCATCAGACGCGTGCGCTTCGCGAGCACCAGCCAGGCGAGCAAGCTGCCGACGAGGGCGTTGCCGACGGCGATCCAGAGAGAGCTGAGGCCGAAACCGAAGCCGATCTTGCCCGCGTAGCCGACGAACAGCACGGCGCTGAAGTACGTCGTCCCGTAGGCGAACGCCGAGAGCCACGGGCCCACATCTCGTCCACCGAGGAAGAACTCGTTGACGCTACGCGTCTGCTTGCGGCTGTACACACCGACAGCGACCATGACAACGACGAAGATGGCGATGATGACGTACTTGATCACGGTTCCCCCAGGTTCATCATGACGAGCCCGGGTATGCTACCCGAGCGCGAGCCGGCGCCCCAACCTGATCGGTTGGGGCGCCGGCTCGCGCTGAGCGCTACTCGTACTGGATCGCCGCGAGGATGTCGATGCGTGCCGCGCGCCGCGCCGGCAGGATCGCGGCGACGACGCCGACGATCACCGCCAGGGCCAAGAAGACCGCGAGCTGCGTCCAGGGAATCGAGAAGGTGATCCCCTGCCCCGAGAACCGCGTCGAGACGACCCACGCGAAGGCGATGCCGACGGCGATGCCGAGCAAGCCGCCGATCACGGATGTGATGACGCTCTCGTAGCGCACCGTGGCTCTGATCTGCGACCGTGAGGCGCCGATCGCGCGCACGAGGCCGATCTCCCGCGTGCGTTCGTACACCGCCAGCACCAGGGTGTTGACGATGCCGAACAGCGAAATGATGACGCTCATCGCCAGCAGGCCATACATCAGGTTCAGCATCTGGTTGACCTGCCCGACGACGTTGTCCTTGTACTCCGCGTTGTCGCGGACCTCAGCCGTGGGAATGCCTTGGAGCGCCGCCTTGAGCGCTTCGCTGGTGGCCGGCGTTGCGCCATCCGCGGTCTTCACGAAGGCCATGAAGTACTGCGGCCGCGGGAAGAGCGCGTCGTAACCCTGGTCGCTGACGGTGATGCCGTTGATCATCATGGGATCGCGGTAGATGCCCAGCACCTTCAAGCGCCCCGTCTTGCCATCGGCAGTCGTCACCGCGAACGTCTCGCCCGTCTTCACGCCGAGCGATTTGGCGACCTGCTCCTCGAGCAGGGCGCCGCCGGTGCCCAGACGCCCGAGCAGCGCCTCGCTGCCGGACAGCCAGTCGAAATGCCAGAGCTGATTGAAGGTGCGCGGGTCGACGCCATACAAGGCGGCCGTGGCCCGTTTCTTACCGGCCTCCACCTGCTGGATATTGAGCGCCGACACGACCTCGACGCCCTTGACCTGCTCCGCGCGCCGCACGGCCTCCGTCGGCAGCGGCAGGTAGTTCGCGCCGGAAAGGACGTAGTCGGCGCGCACCGTACGGTCGAAGCTGTCGACGAACGAGCTCTTGAGCCCCTGGGCGAAGACCGCCACGAACACCACGACGCCGAGACCAATCATCAGCGCCGCGGCCGTGGCTGCTGTGCGACCCGGGTTGCGCCGGGCGTTGTCGCGCGCGAGACGGCCGCTGACCGGCGACAGGCGCTGGAGAGGCCAGCCAATCGTCGCCGCAACGGGCCCAATGAAGTACTTGCTGAAGACGGCGACGGCGACGAACACGAAGACCGCGCCAAAGGCGATCTGCCCCAAGCGCGTCGTCGTCCCACCGCTGCCGTACATGCCGGCGACGATACCGAGGACGCCGAGCGCTGCGGCAGCCGCGGCCAAGTACGGCGTGAAGCGCGAGAAGCGCGACGGCGGCAGCGCGGCGCCTTCCTGCAACGCGGCCACCGGCGGCACGCGTGTCGCACGCAGCGCCGGCGCGAGTGCCGACAGCAGCGTGACCACGATGCCGACCGCCAATGCGACAACAATGGTGCGCGGCAGCAGCACGACCCCGCCGCGTGGGATGTCGACACCGCCGGCCTTGAAGAGAGCATTGACGCCGGCCGACACGCCGAGCCCCGCGAACAGGCCGACGACGGACGCCAGCACGCCCATGACGAACGCCTCGCCGGTAATGCTCCACAACACTTGGCGGCGCGAGGCGCCCAGCGCGCGCAGCATCGCGAACTCGCGGCGTCGCTGGGCAACCGTCATCGAGAACGCGTTGAAGATGATGAACGCACCGACGAGGACGGCGACGCCGCCAAAGGCGAGCAGCACGGGCGTCAGGAACTGGCCGATCGCCTCGCTGATCTGCTTGGTCTGGTCGGCGGCGGCTTGCTCCCCGGTCTTCACCTCCGCATACGCCGGGACGACCGCACGGATGCGATCGGCCAGCGTATCCGGCGCGGTGCCCGGCGTCCCCTGCACGTCGATCTCGCTGATCTTGCCCTCGAGGTCGAACCAGCGCTGCGCGTCCGCCAGCGTCGGGTTCAGTATCAGGGAGCCTCCGAGGGACGATGCCGACGCGAACGTGAAGACCCCCGAGACGCGGGCGTCGTAGGCGCCGGTATCGGTCACCACCTGCAGCTTGGAGCCAACGGCGAGCTTCTTGTCGCTGGCGAGCTTCTGGATGATGCCGATCTCACCGTCGGCCCGCGGCGGCCCCCCCATCACATACTGCGTCTGGCTGATCTCGTTGGGCGCGTAGCTGAAGAAGAGCGTCGGCGAGCCACCGGTCTGCACGACCTTGCCGTCGACGGCCACGGCGCCCATGCCCGAGACGTACCCGGACGCCTTCTTGACGCCGTCCACCTTCGTGACGTCGGCCACGAGGCTCTCCGGCAGCGCGGCGCTCGCCACGCTGAACTGGCTCGTAAACTCCGCCTTGCGCGTGATCGTGACGTCGGTTCCCTTGTACGCCTCGCTGAAGATCTCGTCGAAGCCGCGGTTGATCTGATCGGTCAGCACGTACGTGCCGCTGATCATGGCCACGCCAAGGAGGATCGCCAGGGTCGTGAGGAAGGTGCGCAGCTTGTGCGCCATCAGGCTGCGCCAAGCGATGCGGATCATCCAGCGTCCTCCAAGGACTTGATGACGTCGTAGATCTCGTCGCGGCCCAGGCGGCCGCAGTCGTGAGCCACCCGGCCGTCCTTCAGGAAGATGATCCGGTCGGCGTAGGTGGCTGCATGAGCGTCGTGCGTAACCATGACAATCGTCTGACCCAGCTCGTCACGCGAATGGCGCAGCAGGCGCAGGACCTCCTCGCCCGTGCGCGAGTCGAGGTTGCCCGTGGGCTCGTCGGCGAACAGGACCGAGGGACGGCTGGCGAGCGCGCGCGCCACGGCGACACGCTGCTGCTGCCCGCCGCTGAGCTCGGCCGGCTTGTGCGTCAAACGGTCGCCGAGACCGACGGTGTCGATGAGCTCGCGAACCCACGCCTGGTCGCCTTTGCGGCCGGCGATGGTGAGCGGCAGGACGATGTTCTCGCCCGCGTTGAGCGTCGGCAGGAGATTGAAGGTCTGGAAGATGAAGCCGATCTTGTCGCGGCGAAGCTGCGTGAGAGCGCGCTCCTTGAGCGTTGTGATCTCCTGGCCGTCGATCCACACGCTACCCTTGGTCGGACGGTCGAGGCCCGCGAGGATGTGCATCAGCGTCGACTTGCCGGAGCCGGAGGGGCCCATGATCGCAGTGTAGGCGCCGCGCTGCAGATCGAGGCTGATGTCGTCGAGGGCTCGCACGAGGGCGTCGCCACGCCCGTAGTCGCGGTGGACGCTCCGCGCCTGCACCACCGCGTCGTCCATGCCGAGGGTCGTTCCCGTCTCGCACGTCGTCGGCGCTGCCGTGGCGGCTGACGCGACGCCCTGGTTGTCCTTCTCCACGTTCCCCCCTTGGTCGGGACCGTCGCCGCCGACTGACGGCGTGACGGCGGTCTGCGGCGGGTCGTGCCTCTCGACGCGACCCGCCACGCACCACTCTTGACATAAACCCCACTTCTCGGGGGGAGTCAACCCCTCCCAGCCACGAGACCGCCTCACCCGGACACGGACGCTCACACTGGAGGCTGCGCGGCTCCCTCGGCCGGCGGCACTTCTCCGGCCGGCGGCACTTCTCCGGCCGGCGGCACTTCTCCGGCCGGCGCCTGCAACTGCGTCAACGCGCTCGTGACGGCGGTCGCCTCATCGCAGGCAGCACCTTCTTGGGCGGGGGCCGGCGGCGGCGCCTGCATCGGCGCTGGCGGGACCGTCGCCGCCGGAAGCGGCGCCTGACCTGGCGCCTGCGGCGCCGCGGCCATCATCGGCACGGCCTGAGCCGGGCCCCCGGCCGGCGCCGGCGCAGCCTGGAGCTTCTTGAGCTGCCGCCATTCCACCAGGGCCATGGCGGCGGCGCCTGAGCCGAAGAGCGCCATCGCAATGAGGGCGAAGGCGCCGAGCACGGGAACCTTTGACACGATCGTTGTCCCAACCACTCCGAGCGTCACGGCAAGCATGAGGTTGTCCTTCTGCTGCGAGCCGGCAAGGACACGCTCAGCGATGAACGCGCCCACCGCGGTGGTCACGAAGAAGTAGAACAGCAGCACGACGACGACGTAGGGAATCACCAGCAGGAGCCCAACGATGCTGATCACCAGCACGACGAGCACCGCGGGCACCACGACGAGAGAGGTGAGCGCGCCCCAGCCGAGCGACGCCCCGGGCTTCCGTCCAAGATGCCGCTGGACGGCTCGCAGCTGGCTGGGCATGAGCGCCGCGGCAACCAGGGCGAGCACGACGCAGATGGCGGTTTGGATGAGCCAGCCCATGAAGCTGAAGCCCCACCACGGCCGGATGAGGGTGTGACGCGCCGCCCAGGCAACCGCGCCCGACCAACCGACACCCTCGATCCGGTCCACGCCACCGATAATCTGCGCACCCGGCGCACGCGTGAGCGAGCCGCCGAAGAGGACGAGCGATGACTCGTGCGGTGACCCCGTCTCGCCGACGACGGCGTTTGGCCCCAGACGCACGTCGCCGCCGAACCCGACGAGGGTCCCGGCCACCACGCCGCGCACCAGCACGTCACCGCCAAAGGCAACCAAGCTGCCGTCCACGCGGCCGTTCACAACGACGTCGCCGCCGAAGACGACGACATCCTGCGCGCGCTCGCCGGCAGCGATGGTTACATCTTCACCAAACTCGACTACCGACCCACGCGTCTCGCCAAAGGCGGGCGACGGAGACGCCGGCGGCGACACCTTCTCTCCGGAGGCGGCGGCACTGTCCGTCAACGCCACGCCGAGGAGCATCAGCGCGACGGCCATACCGACCAGAGCCAGCGACAGTGTTGCGACCCTCAGCATTCGTCCACTCTCCATGGCTGCACCTCCGTGACCTGACGGGTCAGTTCGTTTCATCGCTGGTAGGTTGCGTCGCGGCACTTTCGTCCGCCGGTAGCGCCGATTGGATCGAAGGTTCTGGCGCGGGAGACGGCTGGGACACCGCTGGCGGGGACGGAGCGGCTGGCGGCGCCGGTGCGGCGAACGCTGCCGGTGCGGCCGGCGGCGCTGGCGCAGCCGGCACCGGCGGCGGCCAGAGCACCGTGGGAGCAGCCGCCACCCGCGGCTGCGGCGACGTCGACACGAGCGGCGCCGGCGCTGCGACGGCAGCCGGCACCGCCGATTCGTCGACTCTGAAGAGGAGCTCCGCCCAGCTGCGGCACACCCAGCTCCAGGCGTTGACGATGTGGAGGCTGGCGACGAACCACAACACAGCGCCCGGAACGCCCAGGACGGCGAGCCAGAGCGGCGGCGTCCATCCGTCGCCGTTCCCCCAGGAAACGAGGTGGATATCCAAGCGCCAGGCGATCGGGAAAGCGACCAGCCACGCCCCGATGGCAGCGAGCGTCACCAGCAGGCTGAAGGAGACGACGCCAAAGGGCAGCTTGGCGAGCAGATAGGCGAGGTCCTTCCATGTGGATCCACTGCCAAAGTGCGCCTTGACTTTGCCCCACACGCCGGTTGCGCTCGCCCACGGTTGCGGCGCCGCTGGGACATCCGCGCAGAGCAAGTGCTTTGCCTGCAGCCGCTCAAAGGCGCCGAACAGCCACCACGCCCCGACCACGACCAGAAGAATCGGCAGGCCCACCCAGATCACCACGAGACCCAGACCGACCGACAAGCCGACCACGAGAAAGACGAAGTAGAAGAGGCCCAGAGGGAAGGCCAGCACGTGGAACAGGACACTCAACCACGTGCGCGGCGACGCGACGACGCCGAAGAACCGGCGCATCCATGCCTCGCTCATCGCTGACCTCCTCACTGTGGAACCCTGCGTGCTTCCTCAGGGTAGCGTCACGGCCGCGGCAGGTCGTCACCCCGTAGCGGGAACCTGGGGCAGCGGGAGGGGTGATGTGAACGCTGGCGCCGTACCCCTCGGGGGGTACGGACGCGGCCGCCGACTACTCGGCGGCGCTCTCGCCAGGCCTGACGAGACCCACTTCGTAGGCGAGGATGACCGCCTGCGTTCGGTCGTGCAGCGCGAGCTTGGCGAAGATGCGCTTCACGTGCGTCTTCACCGTGCCCTCGCTCAGGAAGAGGTGCGCGGCGATCTCGCCGTTGGTCATGCCGCGGGCCACGAGCACCAGCACCTCGTGCTCGCGCTCGGTGAGGTCGTCGAGCGCGGAGAGATCGCGCACCACGCCGCCACGCTCCGCCTTCTCTCTGAACGTGGCGATCAAGCGCGTCGTCACCGACGGCGCGATCATCCCGTCGCCGGCCGCGACGATGTGGATGCCGGCAATCAGGTCCGCGGCCGGCGTGCGCTTGAGGAGGAAGCCGCTGGCGCCCGCGCGGAAGCCTTCGTAGACGTACTCGTCGAGGTCGAAGGTGGTCAGGATCAGGACGCGCGAGCTCTCGTCGCGCCCCAGCGCGACGATCTCGCGCGTCGCCTCGATGCCGTTCATGACCGGCATCTGGACGTCCATCAGCACGACGTCGGGATCCAGCCGCCGCGTCAACGCGACGGCCTCGGCGCCGTCGTTGGCCTCGCCGACGACCTCGATGTCGTCCTCCGACTCCAGGATGAGGCGCAGCCCCAGGCGCACCATCTGCTCGTCGTCCGCCAGCACAACCCTGATGCTCATCGCTCCCCCGTTTCCAGCGGGAGCAGCGCGTGGACGGCGAAGCCGCCCTCGGCGCGCGGTCCCGCCTCAAGCTCCCCGCGAAATGTGGCCACACGTTCGCGCATGCCCACGAGACCACGACCGCCCCCGGCCGCGCCTCCCGCCAGCCCACGGCCGTCGTCGATCACGTCGATGCGCAGCGCGTCAGATCGGTATTCAACCGACACAAACGCACGCGCCTTGCCGGCATGCTTCAGCGTATTGGTGAGGGATTCCTGGACGATGCGGTACGCCGTGAGGTCGAGGCTCGCCGGCAAGCGCCGCGCCGCGCCGCTGACGTTCAGCTCAACCGGCAAGCCGGCGTCGCGTACTCGCTCGCACAAAGCCCCGAGCTGGCTCATGCCCGGCGCCACGTCGCAGCACGTCTCGGCGTCGGGGGCGTGGAGGATGCCGAGCATGCGTTCGATATCGCCGAGCGCCTGCCGGCTCGAGGTCTCGATGGACTCAAGCGCCTCGCGGGCCAGCTCCGGCTTGGAAGCGATCACCCGCTGCGCGGCCGCCGCGTGCAGGACGACGACATTGAGGGCGTGGCCGACGCTGTCGTGAAGCTCCCGAGCGAGCCGGGCGCGCTCCTCGGCGACCGCCTCCCGCGCGCGGGCGTCGCGATCGGCCGCGAAGAGCGCGGCGCGGCGCTCCGCCCGCTCCGCACTCCCCCGGTAGAGACGGATCACCACCGCGATCACCCATACCACGGAGAGCACCGCCCAGGTGCTGACCGCTTGAAGCCACGTGAGCCCCGGGTAGGTCACGAACACGACGACGAGCCCGGCGGCCACGATGAAGCCGGCGGCGACGGCACGACTCCAGCGGTCGTACGTCACCGTGGCAAACGAGGCGATCACCGCCGCCCAGACGGCCGCCTGCGTGAACTGGTAGCCGGCGAGCGACTGAGCGCAGAGCAGCGTGGTCGCCACGACCAAGCTCCCGAGCGGCGACCACCAGAGCATCCCGAGCGAGAGCGCGCTGGCGACCGTCAGGATGATGAGCGCTACTCCTCCTTCACGGTACCCTGCCGGCACCCCTCCCCGGGCGAGCAGCTCCCCGAGGCCGGCGAGCGTGAGCAGCAGCGCGAGCGAGATGCTCACGGGCAGCGGATCGAGCAGCCGCGGACGGTGATGAGCCGGCGTGGCAGGAGGAACCGGCGTCGCCGCGAGGATTTCGAGGGGCTTCTCCACGGCAGCAGTATAGTCCACGTCTTTCGCCGCTCGGTGATGCGCGGCGCGGACGCGCACGGCTGCAGCTAAGTGGTGGAGGCGGCGGGAATCGAACCCGCGTCCACGGACGCCGCGGCGGAGTCTCTACAGGCATAGCCGGCGCATTTGATCTCGCTCGCGGCCCCCGCGTCGGCCGGGTGCCGTCTGCCAGCTCCGGTTAGTCTCGGGTGCGCTCTCTCGGAGCAGCGCGATCGCACCCCATCCCACTTTCTGACACCGCTTGTCCCGACCGTGGGCGAGTCGGGGGCGATGCGCTACCTAGTGACTAGGCGGCGAGGGCGAGATTACTCTCGTCAACTGTGGTTTTCCGGCAGTTTAACGAGGCCACCGGACCTCGGCCTGCTGCTCCCACCTCGGTACAGCCCATGTCGAGACCTGTTCGCCCCCAACTGAGCAGCCGAAAGGGCCGCGTTCTTGAGTATACCAGGGCCAGAGACGACGAAACCGCGGCGCAGCCGCGGTTTCGTCGTCACGCACTCATGGTCAGGGTGTGCCCGTCAACGGCGGTCGCTGTGCGCTGCGCCTTCGGCGCCCCGCACGTTGACTCACTTCGTCGGTCAATCTTCGACCGTTTGCACCTCGCGCCGGTCGCGACGCCGGAAGTACATGTTCCGGCAAAGCGGCCCCTCGCCAGTGGCGTAGCAGCTCTGCACCGCTACCGAACACTGGGGGAGCGGCTGGCGTGCTACCTTGACCACGCCGAACCCACCCTTGCCGCGCTCGATCTCCTGGAACATCTTCAGGTCGATCTCGTGTGGAAACACCTTCTCGATACAGCCGAAGAACGTGTCACCATCTTCCTTGAACGCGTACAAGAACCGGCAGTTCATAGCGAGGCAGGCAGCCGGGTAGACGACCTTCTCACATTGCGCCGAGCATTCCTGACACTCGAGCTGTTCTTCAGCCAACAGAATCAGCCTCCTAGACAGCAGAATGGCCGGCGATCTCTGCCGGCCCACGGGCATGGTACCACGGGGCAGCGGCCTCTGAACAGGTCACTTAACCTCCTCTTAATACTTCGTATTCGCGCCACAACAGCGAACGGCGGAGCCCAGGCAAACGGCCAACGTTGACGCACCACCATCTGCGCAGTGAAAATGGCTTCGCCATTCCCGGGCGCAGCCAAAGGGGACGTAGCGCACACGCCAGGATCGTCCGGCCAGGAGGTAGCAGACACGCATGGATGCCTTGATGCTCTCGCGCATACAGTTCGCCTTCACCGTCGGCTACCACTTCATCTTCGTCCCCATCAGCATCGGGTTGGCACTGATGGTCGTCCTCTCCGAGCGCCGCTACTACAAGAGCCGCATTCCCGCCGACCGGGCGGCATCGAGCTTCTGGATCAAGCTCTTCACGACCACCTTCGCCATCGGCGTCGCTACCGGGCTCACCATGGAGTTCGCCTTCGGCGCCAACTGGGCCAACTACTCGCGTTTCGTCGGCGATATCTTCGGCGCTCCGCTGGCCGCCGAAGGATTGTTCGCCTTCTTCCTCGAGTCCACCTTCTTGGGCATCCTTCTCTTCGGCCGACGCAAGGTGTCGCCGCGTGCGTACTACGTCTCGGCGTGGCTCGTCCTCATCGGCACTGTGCTCTCGGCGCTGTGGATCCTGATCGCCAACTCCTGGCAGCAGACGCCAGCCGGGTACAGGATCGAGGATGGCCGCGCCGTCCTCACGGACTTCTGGGCCGCGGCCCTCAACCCGTCGACCGCGCCGCGCTACGTGCACACGGTCACGGGCGCCCTGATCACCGGCTGCTTCGTCGTCGCCAGCATCTCCGCCTGGTACTTGCTCAAGCGGCGCCACCTCCATTTCGCCCGCCAATCGCTGCTCACGGCCCTCGTCGTCGGTCTCGTCGCCTCGGCGGCGATGCCGTTCATCGGCCACTGGCACGCGCTGGAGGTAGCCGAGTATCAGCCCGTCAAGATGGCCGCCTTCGAGAACGTGCGCGAGACACAGGCCAACGCCCCGCTGTATCTTTTCGGCTGGGTCAACGGCGACGGCAGCACCACCGGGGTGAGCATTCCGAGCGGGCTGAGCCTCATGTTGGGTCTCAACCCGGCGCACCAAGTCACCGGGCTCAACACCGTGGCGGCGTCCGATCGTCCGCCCGCGCAGATCACGTTCCAGAGCTACCACCTCATGATCGCGCTGTCGTTCGCCTTCATCGGGATCATGCTGCTGGCGCTGATCCTGTACATGCTGCGGCGCCTGGAGAGGGCGCGGTGGATGCTGTGGCTGTTGGTGGTCAGCTTCCCCCTGCCGATCCTGGCCATGAACATGGGCTGGACCGCGACAGAGGTCGGCCGCCAGCCGTGGATCGTCCAGGGATTACTGCGAACGACCGACGGTGTCTCGCCGACGGTGTCGGCGGGCGAGGTCTGGGCCACGCTAGGCCTCTTTGGCCTGATCTACCTGGTGCTGTTCGTCGCTTGGCTGCGCATCTTCCTGGGGATCATCCGCACCGGGCCGCAGGATGTCGTCGAGATGCTGCAGGCCGACAAGGCAACAGCGCAGCCCACGCCCGTCAACGCTGAGAGGTGACGAGATGACCCTCGAGAGCATCTGGTTCTTCCTGGTGGCGTTCCTGCTGACCGGCTACGTCGTCCTCGACGGCTTCGATCTCGGTGCCGGCGTGCTCTATCCCTTCGTCGCCAGGACCGAGGACGACAAGCGCGTGGTGCGCGCCTCCATCGGACCGATCTGGGACGGCAACGAGGTCTGGCTCGTCGCCGGCGCCGGCGCCATCTTCGCCGCCTTCCCCATGGTCTACGCGATGACCTTCAGTGGGTTCTACCTAGCCATCATGCTGGTGCTGTTCGGGCTCATCCTGCGCGCGGTGTCGCTCGAGTTCCGGCACCGCGATTCCGCCTGGAAGGTGGTGTGGGACGGCGCCTTCTTCCTCGGCAGTCTCGTGCCTGCCCTCCTCGTGGGCTGTGCCTTGGGCAACGTCATCCGCGGCGTGCCGCTGGACGCCAACGGCGACTACATGGGGACGTTCCTCGACCTCCTCAATCCTTACTCGCTGCTGGTCGCCGTCACAGGCCTGTTCCTGATCGTGACCCACGGGGCCGCCTGGCTGGCCGTGAAGGCGGAGCCAGGGGCTCTCCTCACGCGGATCACGCTGTTCCGGCGCGTTACCTTCGTCGTCTTCGCACTGCTCGCGGTGGCGACCTCGGCGGCGACGATCCTGATGGTGTCGCGCGCCTCCGACAACGTCTTCGCACGCCCCGTGGGTTGGTTCTTCGTGGGGCTGCTCGCGCTCGCGCTCCTGTACACGATCTGGCAGATGCTGCGGGCGGGCGGCGAGCTGCGCGCTTTCCTTGGCTCGGCCGTGACGATCGTCGCCCTCGCGGGCATCGCCGCGGTAGGCAACTACCCGGAGATCGTGCCCGCCCGCGGTACGCCGCCGGAGACCAGCCTCACGGTCACGAACGCCTCATCGGGCAGCTTGACCCTGCAGGTCATGCTCGTGGTGGCGATCATCGGCTGTCCGCTGGTGCTCCTCTACACGGCCTACGTGTATCGCACCTTCCGCGGCAAGGTGAAGCCGGCCGACGCCGAGTACTGAGAACGATCCGGAAGAGGGCCGCCTACACGTCCCAGTAGGCGGCCTGCGTCGCGCGCGCCCGCGCGACGGCCGCGGCGGCGCGCTCCGCCCTTGTCGTCACCGCAGGCGCGCGTTCGTCGGCGAGCGTGCGCAACACGGCCTCGACCGCGCGCGCCGTCGCGCCGCGGTCATAGCCGCCCTCGAGCACGAATGCGAGACGGCGAGCGCACAAGTCCTGCGCCAGCCCAAAACAGCAGGCAGCCATGTGCGCGAAGCCCGCCTCGCTGACTTCCATGCTGCCCAAGGGGTCGTCGCCGTGGATGTCCTGGCCGGCGCTCACGAGCACGGCCTGGGGCGCATACTGTCGCACGATCGGCGAGAAGACCTCCGCGAAGACGGCGGCGTAGTCGCCGTCGCCAGAGCCGGCGGGCAGGGGTACGTTGACCGTGAACCCCTCGCCTTCTCCCTCGCCGCACTCGGTGAAGAAGCCGCTCCCCGGGTAGTGCGGCCACTGATGCGCCGAGCAGAACAACACGCTGGACTCACCGTAGAACGCCGCCTGGGTGCCGTTGCCATGATGGACGTCCCAATCGAGAATGGCGATGCGCTCGAGGCCGGCCTGGAGCAGCCGCCGCGCAGCGATGGCGATGTTGTCGAAGAGGCAGAAGCCCATCGCCCGATCCGGCGTGGCGTGGTGGCCGGGCGGCCGCACCAGCGCGAACGGCACCAGGCCTTCCTCCCACAGCTCAGTCGCGCGGATCGCCCCTCCCGCCGCGAGCAGCGCAATCTCATAGCTGCGCGGCGAGACGAAGGTGTCGGGATCCAGCCAGTGGCCGCCCCCTTGCGCCGCCCGCTTCACCGTCGCCAGATGCGCGCGCGCGTGCACGAGCAGGATGTCGTCCTCCGTGGCCGGCATCGGGTGGCGGACCGTGAGCCGCGGCCACAGGTCGGACTGCCGGAGATACCCCACCAGCGAGGCGACGCGGTCAGCCCCCTCGGGGTGCGCCCCGGTGTCGTGTTCGGCGTAGGCCTCATCCCAAACGATGGCGGTGTTCACGGCATGAACAATACGCGCTGTTGTCGGCGGCCGCCATTCCCAGTGCCAGACGACGCTGGGAGGACTGAGCCGCAAGGAGCGGGGGACGCGCCGGACGCGCCGCGGAAAGGGCGCGCGGTGCGGCGACGAGCGCGCGGCGCGGCGACGAGACGCCGCCCCCTGACGGGCCCCCGCGGTTGCCAGGTTGTGTATCGATCGCTAACATCCATACATTCATTCGCGACCTGCCGGCCGCAGCCGATGTGCGACCACGGCGGGCCCTGACTGCCGCACCGCCCCAACCGCAGCCGGCCCACGTACACGCCCGAACCTCGTGTCGGCAAGGGGAGACGCTTCGCAGACCCATGAAAGCGATTGGCACCAACCAAGCGAGAACGGTCGTCGTGGCACTTGGCGGCAACGCCATTCTGCAGCCCAGCCAAGTGGGCACGTTCGAAGAGCAGCTCTTCAACATCGACACGGCGACGCGACGTATCGCCACCCTCGCGACGCACGGCTGGCGCGTGGTGCTGACGCACGGCAACGGCCCCCAGATCGGCAACCTCATGATCCAGAACGCGCTCGCGGCGAAGACGGTAGCGCCTATGCCCATGGACGTCTGCGGTGCCGCGAGTCAGGGGCAGATCGGCTACATGGCCGCTCAGTCGCTGGCCAATCATCTCGCGAAGCAGAAGAGCGCGACGCCGGTGGTCACCATCGTCACCCAGGTAGCAGTGGACGCCCACGACCCGGCCTTCTTGCACCCGACCAAGCCGGTCGGACCCTTCTACAGCGACAGCCAAGCCAGGAAGATGATGCTCGAGGAGGGCCTCGCGATGCGTGAAGACGCCGGCCGCGGCTGGCGTCGGGTCGTCCCCTCCCCGGAGCCGCGCGAGATCGTCGAGCTGCCAGTCATCCGCAGCCTCGTCCGCGCAGGAACGCTCGTCGTCTGCGCCGGTGGCGGCGGCGTGCCGGTGGTGCGTACTCATGGTTCGCTGAGCGGAATCGACGCCGTCATCGACAAGGATCTGGCGGCGGCCGAGCTGGCCCGGGAGCTGAACGCCGACGTGCTCCTCATCCTCAGCGACGTGCCACACGTGTACGTCGATTACGGCACCACCTCGCAGCAGGCGCTCGGCACGATCGCCGCCAGCGACATGCGTGCGTTGGCCGCCGCGGGGCACTTCAAGGCGGGCAGCATGGGTCCCAAGGTCGAGGCATGCCTCCGATTCGCCGCGCACGGCGGAGAGAGCATCATCGCCAGCCTAACCGACGTTGTCGCGGCGCTGGCCGGCACAGCGGGCACCCACGTCGTCCCCGACGAGGCGGCATGTCCTCGCGCGGAGGAGACGACCTCCGCGACAGCGTAGCCGCGGGACGCAGAAGCACGGCGGCGCCAGCCCTCGATGGACCATGTTCGCTTGACATCTGCGCCGCGGCACGTTCACATGAGCACTTCATGACGCGATGCGACAAGCGCAGGCGAGGGCGACGGCGGGAGGCTCAGAGCTACCCATGAGAGGCGGCAACGGCGGAACTGCCCACGCAAGCTCGAACGGCGGCGGGTCGCGGGCGACTCAGCGCACGGCACTATCGGAGCGGCTCCTGACACGCGTCATGGACTGGCAGAACGGCCGTCAGCTCAAGATCCTCCCCTATGGACGCGCGTTGCCAGATCCCCTGGCGAAACGCGACTACACTCTGTACGCCCACGTACCGTTCTGCGAGCGCTTGTGCCCGTACTGCAGCTTCAACCGCTACCCCTTCCAGGAAGACCACGCACGCCGGTACTTCCGCACCCTGCGCGAGGAGATGCGGATCGTCGCCGATCAGGGATTCGACTTCTCCTCGCTCTATATCGGCGGGGGCACGCCGACGATTCTGCTCGACGAGCTCTGTGCCACCATCGATCTGGCGGGCGAGCTCTTCGCCATCAGCGAGGTCAGTTGCGAGACGAACCCGAACCACTTGCGTGCGCCGTATCTCGAGGCCCTCGCCCCGCGCGTCAAGCGACTCTCCGTGGGCGTGCAATCGTTCGATCAAGACCTCCTGCTGCGCATGGAGCGCTACGGGATGTGCGGATCGAGTGCCAAGATGGTGGCGAGCATTCAAGAGGCGGCGGCCACCGTCGACCTTCTGAACGTCGACTTGATCTTCAACTTCCCCAGCCAGACCGAGGCGATGCTGCGCCGCGACTTGGCGCTCCTCAAGGAGAGCGGCTGCCAACAGGCCACGGCGTACCCGTTGATGGCGCCGGCGGCGGTCGCGAGAACGCTGGCGAAGTCGGTTGGCCGTGTCGACTACCGGCGCGAGCGCCGCTTCTATGATCTGATCTCCGAGGAGCTGTCGGACACCTTCGAGCCGGCGTCGGCGTGGACATTCTCGCGGATCTCCGAGGTGCTCGTGGATGAGTACATCGTCGATCACGAAGAGTACGTCGGCGTGGGATCGGGGGCATTCTCGTTCCTGGGCGGCGTGCTGTACGTGCAGACGTTCTCGCTCCGCGACTATCGCGCGGCAGTCACGCAGGGCAGAGGCCTCATCGCCAGCCATCGCGCCTTCTCCCCTCGCGACCGCATGCGCTACCGCATGTTGATGGGGCTCTTCGGCCTGCGCCTCGACAAGAGACGCTTCCGTGAGGACTTCGGCATCAGCGTCAGCCGTGCCCTGCCAGTCGAGACGGCGTTCCTGCGCGCCTCGGGCGCGCTCGCCACGGATACCGCTGACGAGGCCACCCTCACCGCGGGCGGCCGGTACCTGCTCGTGGCCATGATGCGTGAGTTCTTCCTCGGCGTGGATCAGGTGCGTAAGCAAGCTCGGGCGGCCGTCGACGACGACGAGCTGGCGGAGCTTTGGCGGCCGCAGCATCTGACCGTGAACGACGTCGCAGCTTGCCGTGCCACGCCCGCGACGCTGACGGCGGAGACGGTCGCGGCCAACGCCGGCGACGCTGCCTCGCCCGTCGCCACGCTGCGCTGACCTGTCGCCGCAGCGCCGACGCACGTCAGCGCTCCGGCGGCGCCCCTCCTTCCTGGAGCTCCTTGCCCCAGGGCTCGCAGTCTCTTTCGAGGAGGTAGCCGCGTTGCTGGAAGAAGGCGCGCGACGCGTGGTTGTCGGCGAGGATCTGCAGCTTCGCCTTGAGAGCGCCTTTCTCGCGGAACCGCCGCTCGAGCTCATCCATCAACGCGCTGGCGATGCCCGCACGCCGCCGCTCCGCCGCCACCGCCAGGTGGTAGACATAGGCGCGGCGGCCGTCCCACCCCCCGACGACCGCGCCGACGATCTCGCCCTCGACGCGCGCCAGCAAGAAGAGGTCCGGGTCACGCTCCAGCTTGAGACGGGTCTCGTCGGCATCATCCGACGGCCGCATCCAGAGACCCGAGCGGCGCCACAGGCGATCGACTGCAGGGAAGTCGCCCATGGCGAACTCGGCGACGTCGACCTTGGCTGCTGCCTCCATGTGATGCCCCTTTCTGCCCGCCGGCGGCGCGTGCGAGCGGCTGCGGCTCTCCGACATTGCCGCGTCCTCGACGCCCGCCGAGCGAATGCCGCTCGCCAACGATACAATCTTGGTGACTCGGGTGGGCGCAGCGTCGCTCGCACCCGCCGTCCATCTCCTGTCGAGCGCAGCCCAGCCGGGCAAAGGGAGTCGCGATGACCACGCCAGCGCCTCACGAAGAAGCCATCCGACGCACCGCGCAGGCCATCTTCGCCGGCATGGCCACCGAGAAGCCTGGCCGCCTCTCTCGTGAGCGCCTGCAGACCGAGATGATGGAGTGGGCGATGGCCGACGAGCGACTCAAGGTCGAGATGCTGCGCTTCGTCGACGTCTTCCCGACGCTGCGCGACCGCGCCGAGATCGCCCGCCACCTGCGCGAGTACTTCGCCGCGCGCGGCGTCGCCGCCCCCAAGGCGATGCGTTGGGGCATCAGCCTGACGGGGCGAGGGTCACCCGTCGCTCCACTAGCGAACGTCGTCGTCCGCCGACAGATGAAGGGTTTCGCGCAGCGCTTCATCGTCGGCCGGGACGCGCGCAGCGCCATCCCGGCGCTCACCGACCTGCGCGGCAGGGGCGTCGGCTTCACCCTCGATGTGCTCGGTGAGGCCACTGTCAGCGAGGCCGAGGCTCGCGCCTATCAGCAGATCTACCTCGATCTCCTTGACGGCCTCGCCCCACAGGCGGCAAGCTGGCCCACCGTCCCGCCCATCGACGAGGCTGCCTGGGGACCGCTTCCCCGCGTCAATCTCAGCCTCAAGATCACCTCGCTCTACTCGCAGATCGATCCGCTCGACTTCGACGGCAGCGTCGCCGCGGTCAAGGAACGCCTGCGACCAATCGTGCGCAAGGCCATGCAGACGCGCGCTGCGGTCACCCTGGACCTGGAGCAGTTCCGCTACCGCGATCTGATCCTCGCCGTCTTCACGAGCCTGCTCGACGAGCCCGAGTTCCACACCTACCACGACGCGGGCGTGGTGCTGCAGGCCTACTTGCGCGACGCCGACCGCGATCTCGAAAGCCTTATCTCCTGGGCACGAGAGCGCGCGCGCGTGTTCCATCTACGCCTGGTCAAAGGGGCGTACTGGGACTACGAGACCGTCATCGCCGCCCAGGAGGGCTGGCCCGTTCCGGTTTTCACGCACAAGCCCGACACCGATGCGATGTACGAGAAGCTGGCGGGGGTGATGCTGCGCAACCCCGAGCAGGTGCGGCCGGCGTTCGCAAGCCACAACGTGCGCTCCCTCGCGGTGGCGATCGAAACCGCCAGGAGCCTCGGCCTGCCGGCGAACGCCTTCGAGATCCAGATGCT
>Ga0315295_10000800_pt1 | contig 26676 bp, 56 predicted proteins | sample YL17G14_0_MG_FD_204453 | JGI IMG/M metagenome (GOLD analysis project Ga0315295, IMG submission 204453) | Sediment microbial communities from Yellowstone Lake, YNP, Wyoming, USA - YL17G14_0 | ecosystem: Environmental > Aquatic > Freshwater > Lake > Sediment | place: USA: Wyoming | collected... | reverse complement strand
GCCTTCCATTCAGTAACATCAACCTGAGCCTTTAAAAGTTGTTCTCTCTGCCTTCGCATAGAGTTATATTGCCACATGCCTAGCCCAAAAAGGCATAAGATAAGTGTTATGCGATTATCAAGACCGAACGCAAGATAAAGATATAGTGTGCCTATTATCAGAACCGCATTGGCAATATTTTCTGTTCCCATCATTTATCCCTCAGATTATTCGAGCCACATCTCACGCATGGCTTCCTAAAATATTCCACGAATATCTCTCCGCAATCCTGGCATTTCCATCTACGAAACCTCTGCCTTGTCATCTTTCTAAATCCCTTCAGTACTTCAGACATTTGCCCGAAGCTCCTGGTATGTAAAACATTTGTTTCGTGAATACTCGCCAACAGTCGAATAGCATGTGAATCCATTGTCCTGTGAGCATCCGTTCCATCCACCATCAAATCCCTGAGCATGGCAGAACGCATGTATATTGTCACTGTTTATGAAAGAATAATCGCATGTAGAATTTCCATTATTTGACACTTTTAACGATGCAACATTCTCACCATAGTATATGCCCATCCATAAAATTACGAGTCCGTACACGATGAAAATAACTGCTATAGGAATAAACAACATCCATGGATTTCTTTTTTTCTTTTCCATTCCAAATTCCTCCTCTCCATTTTTATGGGGTCGGGTGGTTGAAATTAGGTGATAAAGATGTCATTAACGGCACTCGACCAGGAGGCTTGACCCTTCGTGGAATCGAGTGTAGGAAAAGACATCCCAACCCTCCCGACTTACCCAAAATGGAAATGTCTGGCTCCTTGCTACTTCACGGGTGTATTCATGTGAATTCACAAGGAGACCAAGGCATCAAATTATTGGCTGTTTCTGACCCTTCGTCCCTGAATGAGTGCCAATGCTTTTTCGGTTCTCTCGATTTCGTTCTGCTTGTGCGACAAGTTCAATTTCATGACCTGAAGCTCACTTTGAGCGACTTCGATTTCCTCTTTCTTGGCATCCATATTGGTTTTCATCTCTTCCTCTTCATCTACGAGAGTGTCCAATGCATCCTGTAGATTTCTTCTTACTTCTTTCATTTTTGTTACCTCCTCTTCTGAATTGCTGAACCATCCCATGGGATATTACCTCCTTTTCAGCTATTGTTTTTTGTTTGTACTTGGGGCATTCACATGCCAGGCAGTCCAACCATGAAAGACCTGAACATCGGTGCAGATATTTCATGTGACCGCAATAACATGGCATGTTCAAAACCTACGTTACCTTCATTTTCACTTTTCGTAGGCAACGAGGACATGTTGCGTAATGTGTCTGCTCCCCCGTGTACTTCCAAGCATGACCACAATCTTTGAACTGGCACTTTAAATTTGCAGTTCGTATTTTCCCTGCCTTTTTCTTTTTTGTCATAGGCATTTGGATTCACCTCGCTACCTTCCACTATTACTACCTCCTCGATACAATTTAAAGATGTTTCATGCATTCTCCTTGGCTGTAGGTGCTGTTTCACTTATCTTTTGAATCGAATTCAATGCCTTATCTATCTCGGTTATTTTGCTCTCGATGACTTTTTCCTGTTTGGGCTTGTTTTTTAGTTGATATGCAATACCAGACCGCAAATTCCCAATCTCCCTTCGTCTTGTGGAAATGTCCCGCTCAAGATTTTCGAGTGATGCTTTTTTCAGTGCTTCGATTCCCTTTTCCTTGTTCTCGAGTTCCTGCTTCATATCCTGTATCTGGCTATCCAGATTTGCCTTGGCATCAAGAAGCGATAGCTTTGTCATTGCTAGGCGTTCAACGATGCTATACCTTGACTGTGAATCTGTCATGATTTCATCTCCTATTTCAAATTTTCAACTGTACGCCGAGCATCGGAATCGAACCGATGTCGAATCGCCTCAAATGAAATATCTACCTACACGCACATGGCATTGTTGGTTATCTATACCATCGAGCCGAAGTCACATGGACTTTTCTGTTTTCTCTCGGCATGGTTGCATAATTTTATTATGCAATCTTCTTTTTTCTACGACCATTTCTCAGTTGTGCATTCCACATCTGTCTTACCTTCCTGTCCGACATTTCTTTGCCCTGCTTTGTATGAGCAAATCTTGTATGCAAAACGATACTTTTTACAGTCTTGCCACAAATCGTGCATTGCCTGAGAGGTTTTGTTTTCCTGTGCTTCTTTATCTCTCGCACTTGCTCATAGTCCTCTTTCCAATCTTCCATATTTTCTGGCGTATCTATGATTCGAATCTCGTGGCTTGGCATATGTTTCGTTCTGATTACTGCTTCGGCTTCGGCTAAGGGAGTTATGTGTTTTGCTTTTGGCTCTTCGTTCCCATTCGTAACATCATAGACTTTTGTTATGATGATGCGAGTTAGGATTTTTTTTCGCATATTTTATTCCTCCAGATTATTGCCTTTTTTTCAGCATTCCTGTTTCTGGGTCTTTGTCGAGCTGTGTCATTTTCTCTGGGAAATACTCTTCGAATAACTTCACCGCAAAATCCTGCACTGTGTCGTTATCCAGCTGATTATCTCTCAGATAAATGTGTCCGAACTCATGGAGTAAAGTCACTACCGAAAGGCGACCCCGCATGACAACTTTATGGTCCAGAAAACTCACCGATGAATTTCCCGAATTTGTCCATTCCCTGAATGTGTTTGGTATGTCAAATTCCATAATCCATCCGTCCACATCCAGACCTGATGCTTCGCATAATCTTGCGAAACAGTTTGCGAACTTCTCCTTTCTCTGTGCGATAGTCCCTGACCACGGACCAGCTCTTTTGAAATCGTATATGATTTCGTCCATTTTTTCTTTGCTAATTTCTGCCATCTTTATCACCTCTATTAGTATATAGTAGTAGTATCTAAAAGTATTTAAAGGAATCACCTGAAAATTCTGATAATCCCTTCAATCTTCAATTCTGAAATATCGCACTGCAATGTCCCAGCGGAATTAAAATTATTCCATGCTACACAATGCTGATTAATCGTGATGTCCAACAAATTCTGGAGCTGTATTAACAGAAATGTTATAACTATAATCCACAAAAGAATGGAGAGATATTTTCCAGTGGCTACCACAACATCATATCCTTGTGAGGCAATCCGATAAACTTCTTGAACTTCACTATGACCTCGGGAGAGAACACCACACCGTCCTTGCACTGGTAAGAAGTAAGAAGAACATCCTTGAACTCCTTCTGGATAATTGCGGACATCTCATTGAAATGTTTTGCCTTCATACAAATATGGCAATAACCGCATGGCTCGATTTTATGTTTATGATTCATATTGCTTCAAACTCCTCGCAATGATGTTCCTTCCAATGCCTAAACAATTCCTCTTCGGTGAACTCGGTATTTCCGCATATGCATCGAAACATCTTCATTATAAAGAGAGAAGAAATTATTTCTTCTCCACAAAATGCTCCGCAGTTGCCAATGCAGCCGCGACCTCTGCTACCTCTTTTTCCTTTTCTTCTTTTCTGATTTTATTCTTCGCAATTGCATCTTCATAGCTCTTGCTCTCGGATTCAATTGAGCGTATCTGACCAAGCAATTCCAGTTTTCTCTTCATTAAATCTTCCCATAGTGGCATTTTTTTCACCTCGAATATTTTTTGAATATGATTTTCTTTTAGCGTTTCGTACAATGATTTCCATTTTGGCATTTCTATCGCATTCAAGAATTCCTTTTGCGTAAAAATCGGACCGTTAATTGGCGTACATGAACATACCCAGTCACCCATCTTCATCACCATTCAATGTTTCTGAAAAGAGGTCGGCTCCGCATTTCGGACATTGAACAAAACGAATCAAAAGCCCGTGCTGTCTTTTCTCACTGACCTCTGCCACGCCTTTCCACTTGCACGATTTACAGTTCAAGTTCATGCATTTCCACCACCTTATAGCATTTCCAATATCGCTTATAGAACGTATGACACTGATAACATTCAACAATTTCATATCCGCTGTCCTCATCAAGCTCGTGCTTCTCGAGCGGACATTTTTCTATCATGCCCTCGCATCCGCATTTTCCACATATCATTTCTGATGCCATATCTTTCATCCCCTTCTATGCTTTTTGTGTTTTCTTTCCACAGGTTTTATATATTTGCTCACGACTTTTCCATTTTCCCTGTAACTTTCATAATAATACTGATTGCCATTTATCGTTTTAATGTGCATTCTTTTCACCTCTGAATTTGTATTCAAGCTCGGGATATAGTTTTCTGAATAGCTCTTCTTTGCCGATAACAAAATCATGCCATCTATGTGAGCATTCTTTTTTGCTCTCGCATCCGCAAAAATCATATTCCCGTAACTCTAACTTTTCAATTTCGAATTCCCTTTTTTTTCCGCAGCACTCGCAGATTCCAATGAATATCATTACATTCTCCCCTCTGCCTTATCATTCTTTATTTTTTGCTCCCTGTATTTTTCATATGCATAGAAGCATACGATAACTATCAATGCAAAAATGCCAAGCTCTATCAGCATAATTCCAGCCTCTTATGTCCACATTTTCTGCAAATCATGAATACAGCCTCATGAATTGTCGTATCGGGTAGCCCAGTTGGTATCAAAAAGAACGAAACGCTTCCGCATCCAGCACAGTTCAGCCGCGGCTTCGAATTGAATTCTTCGATAAACTTCTCGTCCAAAATCTCATTTTCCATTTTTCTTCGCCTTCCCGAATTTTTCCATCTCATAATCCAAGAAAAGCCCTTCATCCAGCACTCGCAACAGCCTTTCCATGGCACATCGAATGCATCTTAGCTCCTCATGGACTTTGATTTTGATATCATCATTCTCATTATATGTATTTGTCATTTTCCCAACTCTATGTCCCCGAACCTGAATTTCCCAGTCCCGATTTCATGGCATGAGCAATTGCATTCATGCCATCTGCATTTCTCATGCTTTTTTCTTACGCATTCCTTGCTGAATTCGTAAAGGCTTTTCATCTTAATCATCGCTCTGGTCAATGTATGTCGCTTTTATTTTATGTTTTCCGAATAATTTCCGTATTTCATCAAAATGTTTTGTGTTTTCATCATCGAACTTAAGCGTCTGTTTTGCTACGATTATTGTTTTCATTTTTTCCACCTCAGCACCATAATTTATTTTTTAGCATAATTTGCTGTGTCCAGTTTAATGCATCATAGCAAGACTGCTGATGTATTAACCACATCATTAAAGCTGTAATTCCGACTATAAAAATGACAGATATTATTATAATTTTTTCTATTATTTTCATTTTGTGAACTCCTTTCTATCGGTGAAGGCGGCATGTTCACCCATCACCGTTATATTGCGATAAACCATGATGTTCTCTGGCGTTATCTTATAACATGCAGTTCCGTCCTGCGTACTTCCATCATAATACGACAACTTGCAGAACTTCTCGGTGATATTGAATTTTGCCTGGTCAATGTTCTGCCCTGGCATCCCAGTCACATTAAAAGTGTTCATATTTTTTATCACAACTGGCATGACAAAAGTTGTGAGTATAATAAATCCTATCAGCATAAACAACAATTGAGTAAGGTCACTTGTTCTCATTCGTAATCCATCCTTTCATCCGTATCATCCTCGGCTTCCGATGGAACGGACAAATCAAAATGATATTTCTTTTTCAGCTCTTCATGGTCGCCAAGATGCTGGTATTTCTCGATTTTATTCAATAGTGCTTCCGTTTCGATTCTTCTGTTCTGCTCATTGAACGCAATCAACATGCCTAGCTGAACTCCAGATATCCAAAATCTATCTCCCATATCACTCACCCAAGTTCTCCTGCTCCGCACATTTCATGCATCGCTTCCAACCACTTGACCAGAAAACACCTTTGTGACCGCATGACATAATCATGTCATCCTCTTCGACAAAATCATCTTCTTTTTTGCCAATCATTTTTTCACCATCCTTTCTATCTGCAACCTTGTTACATGAGATTCCTTCAGAATAGCACATGAAGCTATTATCCCATCGACAAAATCTGTATTTTGATTTTTCTTTTTTTGATATTCCTTAAAAACACTTGCTACCAAAATTACGGTTTCTATATCTGCAAAATCATTCATTCTCCTCTCCTCCTATTGATTTCCTTTATTTCTTTTTTCAAATCCTTTCTCATTTTTGGAGGAACATGCCGAAATACAGTTCTGTCCTCTGCAAATTCGAGATTGTCTTTCAATACTTCCCAGCAAAACCAAACTCGGCATGTAACACATCCATCGCAATAATCTGGACATTTTTCACCATAATATTTCAATATTTTTCCTTTCAATGATTCCATCAAATCCACTGATTCCATTATTACCACCCATCATCCAGCTTCTTCTGGTTCTTTATTTCCGATGCCTTCTGTTCCACAGCCTTATCAATTATCAGCATCCTGCATCTCGTACAAAAAGGCAGATGCCACTCCCTGTCACCCAGGTCGAGCTTCGCTCCGCATACCGAACAGTATTTTGAATGAGCCCGAATAATATCAAACACCTTATCTATTGGAAGTTCTGTCATGACATTCACCACTCCTATACAGCATTTATCGCACCCCTCGCATCCCCTGTTGCTATGTCGAATTCCATGACGGCACATGAAATAATCATATCCATGGTTTAGCCCCTTCATTTCGATATTTTTCTTCATACATATTTCCATGTCCCTTTTCTTGCGGAATTTCTACATGCATCGCAAATCTGGACAATGTAATCGGTATTTCCATTGAATCGAACTGCCCTCACATCATCCCTTTTTCTCCAGCAATAATTACATTCAATGAGATTTCTTCTTGGTTTTGTTTTCTTTTTTGATTTCTTCATTTCTCTTCACTCTCTCCGCCAAATGAATGACTGTTATTAACAATACTATCAATGGCAATGAAATAATTAATCGCACTGTCGTATCATGTATCAATGGAGCCAGGACAAACGGGACCAAAAATCCTATTAATCCAGGTATCAAAAGCAATCTGACCCAACTATCTTCTTTCATCTAATCCACCACTGGTCTTTTGTGAATCCATCGCATAAAATCATCATCGAATATCACGGCATTTCCATCCCTGTCAATTTCTATGTGGCACGGATACAAAGTCTGTCCTCTTATGAAATTGCAGAATTCCTTGTATGATTTTTTGCTCAAGATTTCTTTGATTCTTGCGATTTTTATTGCCACTTCTTTCACCACATGCTCGGTATTGATATCACAAAAGCAAGAAACACCGAAACGACACATACAATTGCATAATCCATTGTCCTTGGTTTTTCATCTGACATATTTCTTCATTCTCCTCTTTGGTCTTACATATTCCTCATGAACTGAAACTACTGCCATCGCTCCAGCAAAAAAAGCGAAGGCGGAAATAAGAATGGAAAAGATGGCTAATTCGCCATGAGCATTTGCCAGATTAGCGCATCCAATAACAAAATCTGCATAACCCAGCAATGCGAATTGCCACCAGTTCAACATCTTATTTCCCTCCGAGGTCGTGACCTTTCACGAACGCCCAGAGCTTCTTTGTCATTTCCGAAGGCGGAATTGGCTTGTTTCCAAATACCTCTTCCATGGTCTCATCCCGTCCCTTAAACGAAATGGAATATCCTCCGAATGGTTTCTTTGCCATGTTTTTCATCTCCTTTTTATGGACTACTACCAGTCCCCGTAGTCACTGTCGGTACCGACTGTTGCATCGGAATTTGCACAAATGGGACTGCACTTCCCGTGACTTGTGGAAGTACGCCATTCCATTCTGTAACTGCCTTATAGGATATGAACTGCGGGGATTTCATCAACTGTGTATTAATGATATCTATCGCCTGTGCATCTCCCTGTGCCTTTGCTACAGCCTGTTGTGCTTCTACTTTTATTCTCTCCAAGTCATTTTCTGCTTTCTGCTTCAATTGGACTGCGGTCTGTTTGTCGATAATAGCCTGGTTGAACTGTCCAGGAAATTGAAAGTCCGTTATCGATATCGTTTCCACCACGATGCCTCTTGAAACAAGTCTTTCTTTCAATGCACCTTCAATTGCGGTCTTTACGCTTTCTCTCTGCGTAATCAATTGCTCTGCATTGTATTTTGCTGTTGTTGCCTTTACGATTTCCTGTAGTCCATATTCAAAAGCATCATTCATGGAAATCTTTGTTTGGAAATCATCAAGTGCCTCGGCTCTGCCAATGCGGATTAAATTTGTTGCTTCCTCAATAAAATGCTCCTTGCATATCCTTTCAAGTCCGCAATTGGCACTGGCTCTTTTGTATGATTCTTCTTCTATCATTTCTTTCGCCTCATTTCATTTTGTCCCATTTCTTCGTGAGATAATCATAAAGCATCTCGATATTTTCGACCCTCCAGGCGGTCTTGTTCGCCTTCACTGTCTGGTCTTCCTCGAGTGATTCTATGAATTTCTTCCACTTCTTTTCGTTCAGAGTTTTGAATTCCTCGAAATACAGCCTTGAAACAGAGCGGAGAATCGTGCTATAAAAGATGTTTCGCTTCACATGTCCACCGCTTACATCCAGCATGACATCCAGAAGCGTTTTCATCCTCACGACTTCCCAGTTTTCGACTGAGTTCAATGCAGATTCTATTTTATTTTTTCTGATTCCGTCCAGTTTCTTCACATAATAGAGAGCGCCAAGACAGTCCGAGAACTTCATTTTATTTTTGCCTCCATCATGGGCAGCGATGCTACGCAGTTCATTGAAAAAATAAACATGACCTGTATCATATGATTTCAGAATGTCCTTATTTGTAAGTGGCTTCCCAGAATTCATTCCGAGATATATTTCCCTCGCTTCCTTCTCTGTTTTTGCATTTATGACCCTGATAGTTATCGGATATGATTTTAATTTCTGCTCCTGGTAAAGAGAATCCAATGCAATTAATCTGTGCTGTCCATCAATGACCATCCATTTTTGGCTGTCTTTCAGCCGAAAAACAGTAACGACAAAATCAATAAGCCGTCTGTTCATGATGGCATTGCGAATGCTCATAATGTGATGCGAATATACCTTTCTCTCGAATTCCGCAATTTCGAACACGTTCCAAAGCCTGGATAAATCGAATGTTCCTAAATCATCCAGATAAACGGTCCTTTCATCAGTTTTTAGCTCTTGTCCTTTCTGCTCTTCGGTGTCCCCCATTGATATTCCTCCCCGATTGGTTTCGATAATAATCATATTCCTCGAGAACTCTTTCAAGAATGGACCATCTCGGCTCGGTGCGGTGAATCTGTAAACTGATTAATTTCTCCAAGTCCTTCCTCTGGACTTTCATGACAACAAAATTCGGATTCGAATTCCATTGCTTTTTTATTTCTCGCACTTTTTTCTTTTTTTCTCTCGGCATCTATCTCCTCTCCTCAATATAGTTACTATCAGTAACCTTATTTAAAGTCATCTCTCGATTTTTCCTTTTAATAGTCATTAACATCACATCTTTTCTAAAATATCCTCTAAAACTTCCTGCTGATTCTTTTTCCAGATTCCAGGATTCCGAATTTCATTCTCGATAATTTCGGCAAACTCTGCTCTCTGCATTTCGTAAATCTTTTTCGCTATCTGAAGCGCTTCGATTTCATCATCCGCTGAGTCCCATTGGTATTTCATGACTTCTTTTCGGATTTTTTTTATCATATTGAATCTATTCATTCGTACCGCACTCCCCTTCGACATATTTTTTGCATCTATTACAGATTCCAGAGCCAAAATCCATCTCGGATTCAGCACAATCGCAAAACTCGCCTTTCTTAAGAGCTTTATTCGCTTCCATTTTGTCGAATTCCTCGTCCCAGTCCTCATCAGACCAATCATCCTGCTCGTCCTTCTTTTTCCTCTTGTCCCACCAACCTCCAAGATAAGATTTTCCTTTTATCGTTTTTTCGGGATGGTATCTCTCGATTTTCTTTTTCTCCTTTTCAAAATCGTCCCTGAAAAGCAACCTATTGTCCGCGGTAATTCTGAAAAGTCCATCTGGATTATACACATTCTTCTTTTTTCCATCGAACAGCGCTGCAAAACTCTCCTCTTCCGATGCAATATAGATTCCTTCATCATCACGAATTATGTAACATGCATCACCGATTCCATAAATTTCTCCATCACTGGTCAAAATAAGGAAAACAGAACGGTCGTAACTCTCATGAACTTTAACTATCGCATCTGCAAGTCCATCTTTTTTGGCGAACTCTTCGATAGCATGGCAAATCACTTCGCTGTCCGTATCTCCATCGATTTTATGACCTAGTTTTATCATCAAATCCTTCATTAATGATGTGTCCTCGCTTCCGTTATGCAAGAATGCGAACTTTCCATCACATGACATGAACGGATGCGAATTCTGAAGCGTAATTCCACCATGGGACGGCATCCTATTATGACCGATGACTATTCCGCCCGTACTTAGTCGCTTTTCCTTGAATTGTATAGGCGAAACGATATCTTTAGATATCACCAAGCGATTCTGGGCAAAATAAGCCATTCCAGTAGATGCTTGACCTCGATGCTTTTGCTCTTCGAGTATTGCACATACTTTTTCGAACGCATTGGCGTTTTTGTATAGTTTTACTCCGCATATTCCACACATTTTATTCACGTCCTGCTCCAAAATTATTCAATGATTCGCTTTCTCTGGTAAAGTTCTCGAATTTCGATTCAACCAGAGCGTTCATCCTTTCCTGCATCTGTGGATTCACTCCAACAATCTTCTTTATCAAATGATGCACATAATTTATCTGGGCAAATCCGATAATTTCATCACCATAAACACCGACATAAAATCGGTCATTCGATTCACGAATCATTTCATCACTCAATGAAGAGTCCATGCGAACCATCTCTTCGATAGCACGAGCCGAATCTATGCTTCCAATTTCATAATATCTTCGAATCATGAATCTCTTCGGCTTCTCTCTCTGTTTTATCTTCTTGTCCTTGATTTCAGAAAACCAGTCACCGCGATAATCGAAATTCGCGTCCAAAATCTCCTTTGCTTTCGATTCACTCGATGTTTCTCTCTTTATCCTAGTCCAAACTCCGTGTAATCGAGCTTTCGAGTATAATTTCACCTTGACTTTGCACATATCGCCAATTGTCTTGAATTTCTCAACATCCTCAGCGAACGCATCCAAGATTTTCGCATTTTTCTTCGATTTTATGTTCTCAAAGAACTTCTCTGGATTAGTTATCAGATTTTTCACGTTCTCTGGATTCATTTTTCCGATGAATAACGCTGGATTCTCCGCAAGGACGAGAGCAAGATAAAGGATTTCCTTCTGAAACTGATATTTCGGTTCATAATCTCCAAGCACTTCGCCCATGCTTTTTCTCGCTTCCAGATAAGCCAAAATCTTATTTTTCAGTATCTCCGTCTTTAGATTTCTGTGCTTCGAAACAAGTTCTCGTTCATTATAAGTCGTAAAGTCCTTCGATTTATCCGCTGCGAACTGAAGAAGCATAGCACAAGTAGATGTTATCTGCGGATAATTGCACTCGATTCCGCGGAATTCCACGGTTCCGATATGAGAGTCCTCGATTTCCCACCGATGCTCTCCATGATGAATCAATTGCTCCACTGTTTTACAAAATCCGCTTGTTGCCAATCTCTTCGACAATCTCATTTCATTATCATATTTGTACGGGTGATTCGCTGAGATAAAGTAGATTCCAGACAAAATTCTGATAGCACTGGCTGCGATTCTCTTTTTCTCGTCCAAAGCAAGTGAACGTGACGGTTTTCCGATATGCACATGATGACCCATGCTTGAATGAAGTCTATTGCTTCTCCAGTACGGGAGATAGCCAGGATTTTCAGAAACCCAATGCTTCCATTGGTCGCCTATCTGTTTTACTCCATCATCTGGATTCACGATTATAGGAGTCCAAATCTCGAATCCTGCGGTCGGGTCCATCTGCACACCCCATTTTCCGATGTGTGCATAAACGCTTCTCATTCCTGTGCATACTTTTCCGTCATTAGCTCTCATAACTCCGCCTTCGAATTCGATTCCAAAAGAATGACGACCAACCTGTGTAATTCCGAGAAACATCTTTTCGCATGTGCGGAAATACCATCCTCTCGGAATAACATTATCATTTCTAAATATGAAAAGTTTCTCCATTGTCGAAACTCGGATATTCGGATATCCATGTCGAGCTGCGATAGCAGTGAATTCTTCGATACTCATTCCTGCATCTGAAAAGCTCTTTTCTCTCAGTTCTCTTAACATGCTTTTTCTTGACACTCTTTATCACCTATCTAATTGGTAGTAGTCAAAATATTTAAAGTATTCTTTTTGACTACTACTACTATATTATGAATATGAAATAAGGGGAAAAGAAAAGAAAACATCTTTAAGCCCCCACGAATATTGCCGATGTGAGCAGGAAAGTTAAAACAAATAAAGTTCCTGTTATTACCGCACCAGCGATTTCTTTTTCACCTGCATATTTCTGTTCTGACATTTTTAATCCTCCTCCCTATCACTGTTCAGCCCAAAATGAAAATCTTTGTTTTCATTTCCATCTTTAATGTAGGACGATTTCGAGCCAACAAAAATCAAACTGTTCGCTCTCACTTTAATCGCCACCGTCCAGGTAATCCGCATACATCTCCATTTCCTGCTCAGCTCGAGCCATCTCGAAAAGAGCATCAGCACAATCCATGCAGATATCCTGTTTCTCGCCTTCCTCGTTTTCAGCGAAGTCCGAAACGGGAAGTTCTCTTTTGCATTTCCAACATTTGTAAATTTCCATCTTTATCACCTGTATTATTCATACCCCTAAAAGTATTTAAAGGTAACCTGCGGTAACCTGCGGGTTATAGCTTTAAATACTTTTACTACTACTAATGAGATAGGTGATGAAGATGAATCAGCATCAAAAGATGATTGAACATTTAACGGGAGTAAATCGATGCGTAATATTTACGCAAGAATGGGACAATTTCGGGACTCACATAATGTGTGCATGTGGTCAGAAATTCGATGTATCATGGGATGAAATGCGACTTCATGATTCGGTTGGAGAAAATCCGCATCATGACCATCGGAGGTAATATGCATGATATGTCCAGGTATGGAAAAGTCCCGACCATGCATCTTGAATGCGGTTACGTTTTCAGATGCGTATGCGGAAAAGCATGGAATCAGTGCAAGAGGTCATGCGAAAGTGATGTTAAAAATGAGGTGATATAAGATGTCAAAGAAAATCCATTCAACGTATAATCTGTTATGGAAGCGTGGGAAAAATGTTCTCACATTGCCAGTCGGATTAGCTACGTCAGTCCGCGGTGACTATCAGAGCGACAAGCTCATATGTGACTGTGGAGCATTGCCAGAAGGAAAATCTGAAACAGTGGTCAAGCAGAAATATGAATGCACCCGATGTGGTAAGCAGTATTCGAGTATCGGAATGATAAAAAACCGATTCAACTATGCTGAAGGGGTTACTTACCAGACCGAGGAAAAGCATCAGTTTCTTGAGACCGAACTGGACAGAGAACTTGAGGTAAAAAACGAAGTTCCCCTAGCCGATGTGCTGGAGAATCATGCAGAGATTCTAAATGCGATGAATCCGCTGGAAATCTATTCGAATGACAGCGACAAGTTCAAGCAGACCGTCGTGCAGATTTGGAATTTTCTCAAGCAGAAAAAGGTCGCCCTTTTGGTAGAATGCAATTACAGAGGCGATAACTTCATGGGATATATCATAGCTACGAACACGGGAAAATTAATCGTTTCGAAATTGAACGATGACAAAAACATAAAATCACCGTATTCGGTCGCTGGAGTCCCAGTAAAGTTTAATCTATTGAATTTCGTTTCAGAGAAAACAAAAAAAGAAGCGCAGTTCATAGATGCGATAAAGAAGGGAAAAAGGTTACCCAAAAAGGTGAAAGTGGAGGTCAAACCGATTATTTCGGAAGCATTTTTTGCCGATTAGTCGGTCATGATGAAAAAAACTTAGAAAAAGAAGAACCGGGATGCTCATTACGAGCATTCCGTTTTCAATTAAAAAGGTGATAAAAATGCAAGAAAAAAACGGATTAAGAGAAATCATAAACACATTGGACAGACTTTATGGAGAAACAGAAATAATCTGGAAAGGCGATGGACATTCGGCTTCGGACTTCAGAAATGGAAAGGCAAAGTTTTTCTGCGGACAGGAATCATATGAAATCAATGGAAAATCGTTTTCTTTCGATTATAAAATCATTTGTCCAGTTTGCGGAGGCGAAGGGCGAGATTTGAAGCATGAAAACTGGACCTCGGATTTTTGCCTAATAAAATGTAAATTATGCAACACAATTGTGGACTGCGATTCTATCGAGTTTGCAGATTGGAAGGTGGGCGAATCGAACAGAAATAAAAAACAAGAAAAAATAGGTGAAAAAAATGAGAACTTCAGCACAAAATGAAAGACAAAAAGAACAATACAGAGAACATGGAAAATATGCAAAAGTGAATCCATGCTATGTCTGCGGTAAATCGGCTGGAATAAATTATTTTTCGCACCATGACACGGATAAAACGATAAACGATGAGCTTCTTGTTCTGTGCAAGAAGTGTGCTGATAAGTTATGCAAGTTCGATGGTCCGATTGCGGTAAAAATTGCTTTTGGTGAAAAAAATGAGATGTAGAATATGCATGAAAAAATGCGAAGGCGAATAAAAAGCCAGACTATCGATTTTAAGCGGTAAAACTATTTACCAAATATCGGAAGAGGAGGAATCAAAATGGCAAAAAGAAACATTGGAAAAAATAAAGGACAAGAAAAAAGCGGAAAAGATTTGGCAGACCATGATTTTACAAAAGAAGATATGATAGCTCCCTATGGAAGATGCGAAAAATGCAATTGCCCTCTGGCTCATGAAATGGATGGAGCGGACGCGGACGGAAATCGCGGAAGAATCATAACGTACTGCATGAATGAGGAATGCAGCGAATTTGCTGGGTGATATTTAATGACAACAACGAAACAGATGATATGTGACCAGTGCGGGAAAAAGATGTTCACGAAAGACCATGGAAGCTGGGTCGGTTTTCACTGTCCACACTGCGGACAGGGCGGCTCATGGAATAAAAGAAAGGTGGGACGATGAAAATGGAAAAGAAAAGATTAGGCAAATGTCCTTATTGTAACGAAGGAAATGTTATCAAAACGAAGAGAAACATGGTTCATGGCGGATGTTTATGGTGGCGATTAGATATGTTGGAAGTTCATGTAAAAAATACAGAAATAGAGAGAGTTCATGAAAGAGATGTAATCATAAAAGAGATTTTCGTGCATAAAAATCGAGTATGTATGGTAATAGAAATGCGATTCTTACTTACGCCAAGCATTGGGACTTACTGCAATGGATATGTCCAGACTTTGCCAAAAAATAAAGGAAAATCATATGACAGATTTAACCGAAGAATCAAAACCGAGGAATTGACTTTTGGTGGCACATACGAATGGCTCCCAGATATGTATTTTTTTGGATTTGATACCGTTCATTCATGGAATGATATCCATCCAGAATCAAAGACATTCAAGAACGTGAAGAAAAAAACCATCGAATTATGCGAAGAGATGGTCAAGAAGGGGATTTGATGGGAGAAACATTACAGCGGATAATTCATGGAAAAAATTTCGTCAATGAAAAGAAAAGAATCGAAAAGGAAAATAATAGAATAATTTCCGAAGAAGCGAATAGAGAGAAATTTTTCATTATTCGATGCGTGAAATATTTTGGAGCTAACGGAATAGAATTTCGATTTTATCTTCTGGCAAAGAATCCGAAAGAAGCATATCAGATATTCATGAAAAATAAGAGCGGTTACATAATTTTTAAGGATGGAATCCGTGAATTTCCGTCAAAAAATATAATTTGTTCAAAATACCCGACAGTCAAGTATAAAGGTTTTGGTGAGATGCCAAAAATAGAAAAAGGAAAGGTTTATTCGCCATCGGAAATAATAAAATTAATTGGATTTGTCAAGCCAGAGCATTACATAAGACATGGAGATGCATGGAATCACGGTTCACACACAACAAATTACAAGGTATGGTGATTTGAATGAAAGCATGTATCAATAGAAAATGTCCAGACAAATACATTTCTGGAAGCTCTTACAATAATTTCTGTCCGAGATGCGGAAAAAAACTTTATGATGCAACTAGCGAACAGGTAAAATCATTATTGAAAGAAGGTTGGTGGGACAATGGGACGAAAAGTCCTCAAGGATAATGAATTTATGCATTGGGGAAATACAAAGAAAAAAGTCCCGAAAACTAGGCGATACTGCCTTGTATGCGAAAAGATAACTACTTTTGAATATAATCCAAGGATTGGACATAGCCGATGCGTGAATTGCTGCGGTTGGCTATGCAGGAATCTGGAACCAGGTGGTAAACATGAAACAGAGAAAAAAGATAACGATGTACATTGAGGACAAGGATGGATATGTCACGTCCCAGGAATATGAGGAATGGGAAGATATAGAAATCAGAATCAGTCTTTACCGAGAAGGGACAAAAATAACATTTGAGGAAAACTGGGAAGAAATCGAAGAAGATGAAGATGAATGAGTCCTTTGTTCTGCATGTGCATGTTATGTCAGCATAAATGGCAGTTCGAATGCCATGAGATTTATGGATGCAAGTGCTGTGCAGGAATAAAATGCATAAGCAATGGTGATGAATCATATGTTGCGGAAGTCCAAAAAGAAAAGGAAGATTTTTCTCGCTAATTACCTGAATAATGTCGGGCTTTGGATTGGAGCAGGATTCACACTTATCAACTGGTACGTAATCTCATATGCACACCTGAATGGTGATAAAATCATAATCTATACGAACACATATGGAGAAGGAATACTGGAATTTTACATGATGCCTTTCATTTCCATCCTTGTGATGGTAGTCGCATTGAAGAATACGAAGAAGGCTCGGAAGTGAATCCTCATTGCCTGTGTGTCGGGGTGAATTGGATGGTAAATATAAAGCAGTGGAAGAGTTTAAAAAATAATCTCCAACATTTCATATATATCATTTTCATAATAAAAGTAACATATCTGCCGACCGACATAATTTTCATGGAAATATAGAATAAAAACAACAAAAAGGAGGTATAAACTATGTGTACGCAAAGATTCAATTTTCTGAAAGGCAAAAAGAAGAAGGTGAAATAGTATGACAAAATTAACGAGGAAAAAAGTGAAATATTTTATTTCTGATGAGCGGAAGGCTGTCAAGGAATACAGAAAATACGGGCTTCCGAATCTCGCCAGGGACGAGGCGAAGCATAGAAGATTTCTGGTAAAAAAGCTGAAAAGAATGAGCAGGAAGTGTTGAAAAATGGCGAAAAAATTATCTCTATTCAAGGACATGCCAAAGACAAGTTCTTTGTTCGATGGAAAAGGACTGGGGCTATCTCCAACTTCTCACGGTGCATCCACTCCAAAACATGCCGTAAAAAAGCATGTATCGGCATCCAAAAGATTTGATTTCCCAAAAGAAAAAGGATACAGCACATATTCTGCGATTTATGTCCCTTCTACGCAGGACGTGAACAAGAAAATCAATGCAAAGAAATTCGAGCATCGCATCACGCAGGTCCGAAATTTTATGACAAACAAGTTCGGCGGCACGACCACAGTCCGTGGCGTTGGCTCATATACAGCGAAAAGCGGAAAAGTCGTAGCTGAAAAAGTTGCAGTTGTGGAAAATTTCTCTTCTCAGAAGGACTGGAAAGCGAATGACCAGGACGTGGAAAAGTTCGTTCATGGCAAGGCGAAAGAATGGGGACAGGAATCTGTTTCGTTCGAATACGAGGCACCTCGTAAGACAAGGAGAATCGTGTTCGTGAGCCCGAAAAAAGAAACAGAGCATAGAACTATTCATGAGGCGGAGCGTGATTAAATGGTTGGAGGCGATAAAAATGTTTGACGATTCTATGGCAGCTTTTTTTGCATTGCAGAACCAGAGAAGGATACAAAGGAAAACTGCAAAATTCATTCCGAAAAATACAGAAAGGATTTTCTATTTTGAGAATGCGAAGGACGCCCAAACATTCAAGCGGTTATTTAAAAAAGGAAAGGATATAGTTCTATAAAGTGTTTTCATGAAAACAAAGATTGCCATTACCATTGATGCCGCTCTTCTCGCTACGATAGACGAAAGAAGGCATGGGATGAACCGAAGCAAGTTCATCGAAATGATGGTCAGGGAAGGCATGGCGAAGGAAGGATATACGCAAAGTATATGATTTTTCATATACTATGCTAATTTTCTAAACTGCGTTATTTCCCAGGAAATTCCTCAAAATTTTGAAGTCACTAAAAGTATAGTGGCAAAAGTATGATGTGTTTAGGCGATTTTAGGTAGCCCAAAAAAAAGGCTCATTTTAAATGCACCAAAACAGGCAAAAGAACGCATTTAAATGAGCCCTTTTTCAAAAATTACCCCTGCATTACACTCCAAGTAGATTCTGAAATCCAACAGAAGCGTAACATATGTTGCATATATGCAGCCATGTCCAACTTTTTTCTTCGACTTAACCCATATAACCTCTATCAAGACATGGACATGGACCAGGACAGGACCATGCCATAGCTATAGCAATGGACTATGACTATGATGACAGAATAAAACTGGGATGTTTTACAGAAAATTCAGAAAATGATGAAATAACAGCGTTATTTAGCTCAAAAACGATGAAAAATACCGAGTATTGCCACATTGCCACGGACTGCCATGGTATGCCATGGCATAAAAACCCCGAAAAAGAATTGCCACCATTGCCACATACATACTCTAAGAGAGTATGTGGCAATGGCAGCGATTCTGGCAATGGCAAAAGTGGCATAATGACCATGGACATTATGCACTCAATTGTGTTTTATTTTAAAAATGATAATTACCTATAAGTAATATCACCTTTTGAGAAAAGAAAAGTATATTTAATACCAGCAACCATAACAAAAATTCTACACAATCGAGGTGAGAACAAAATGCCAATTGAAGAACCAAAGAATATGGTAATTGAGGCGAAAACTGCTGAGAAGCTTAAGGCACTGGGAACTATGGCGGACAGCTATGACACAGTTATCAACAGGCTGATAGATTTCTGGGAGCAGAATCATGCCAAGCCGTAAAAGTGTTTTTTACTGCATGATGTGTAGGAAAAAATTCATCAATGATATGGAGGAAAGTTCATGCCCGTGGTGCAAGTTGAGAACGCCAGTGATGTGGCAGGGATGGAAGATTTGATGATTATGCTTAATGCCTTAGGGCATTATTGAAAAAAACAAAAGGTGCATGGAAAATGGCAGACATATCAGAACTATATGGGTCAGGCTCATTCCTGAAGACCAACGATGTAAAGCAGGAAACAAAACTAAAAATAACGGCAGTCGCTGTGGAAAAGATTCGTGACACGACCAAGCTCGTCCTCACACTGGACAACGGGAAGAAATTTCCGCTGAACAGGACAAATGCCGAGCGTCTATCGAAAAACTTTGGCACACCAGACTATACGAAATGGGTTGGAAAAGAATTCAAAATCCGAAAGTCCGAAACGACATTCCAGGGTCAGGACGTGGACTGTCTAAGAGTAGTGAAAGAATACGAAGAATAAAATGTGATGGGGAGGATGGATTTTCCTTTTCTTTTTCCATCTCTCTATCTAAAATCAGAGGTGAATATCTTTTATGGAAGTGCCGAGGCAATTCAGGGAACGAGATTTCAGGTTTCTGATAATCAAGCCTCGGGGAAAAGCACCGATAGAGGAATGGAGAAAGCATGAGAACAGGCTATGCTTTGATGACGGACGGCTTCTAAGGCACATGGAACATGGTGGCAATATCGGGATTCTCGGAGGATATGGGAATCTGGTAGTAGTGGACTGCGACAAGGAGGAGCTGTCCAATGCATTACGCCAGAATCTACCAGCCACGCTTTATGAGAAGTCCGCAAAGGGGGAGCACTATTTTTACAAATGCCCAGGCATCGATTATTTCCAGTCACTTGATATCCGAGAGGTGAACGGGAACGTAACGCACTTCGGTGAGATTCGTGCCGACAAGGAACACCAGACAGTGATTGCACCAAGTATGCATGAAACAGGGGTGCAATATCGCATCATGAACGAAGATGCGGAGATAGCAGAGATTTCATTCGATATGATAATTTCGGCAGTAACTCCTTTCCTGAATCCGCAGGTGAACTGGAACGAGGAGCAGAGAAGAGTTTCAGAGGAGAAAAGGGTCGCATATATTTCTCTGGACAAACTTCTCAATTTTGACAATTACAAGCAGATTGCGAACGGGGAATTCCAAGGTCCGCATCCGACACATGGAAGCACGACAGGGATAAACTTTTGCTTCAATATCGAAAAGCAGTTATGGCATTGCTTTCGCCACAATTGCGGTGGCACTGGTCTTCACCTATTGGCGATGATGGAAGGTAGGCTCCAATGCGGACAGATGATGGACACCTTGGTTTTTCTTGACATGGTGAGGGTCGCAAAGGAAAAGTATAACGTGAACATAATCCAGCCAAGAGGATTGTTCAAGCCATTCGAGGACTATGGAATACCAGAGCCAGTAACATGGTTGTGGGACAGGTATATTCCAAGCCGTGGCATCTGTGTAATCGCAGCATATACAGGGGTAGGAAAAAGCCTGATATCTGAGGAGTTCATCTCGGCAATATGCAACAACAGGCAGCTTTTTTGGAATTATGATTTGCATGGTGATAACAGACCAGTTGTTCTAATAGACATGGAGAATGACCACAGCACATTATACGAAAGGCTGAACATGATGGGAGGAATCCCGAACAAAAAATTATATGTTTTCAATTTTGACGAAAGCTTTGACATGGAGGATGCAGGATGCATACAGGAACTGACCGAACTCATAAAGGAAATTGACCCGTGCCTTGTCATCATGGACACATTGCGAAGGACATACAGCGGGGACGAGAACGACAGCAAAGTTATCAACAAGGTTTTTAGGACGGCTCTCGGACCGATATCCAAGCACAGGTGCGTGATGGTATTGGCTCATTATCGCAAGAGGTCGAATAATCCGAAGGCGACCGATATACTGGCGGATGACCTCTCGAATATCCGAGGCACAGGCGATATCACGGGAATCGCATCATCGGTGATATTGCTCACGAAGAATTATGACAATTCGATATCCATCCGCTCGGACAAGGTAAGATGCGCTCCGAAGCCCGATGAGCTGATAACAGTGAACGTCATAGCAGACAAGGAGAAGAAAACACTGAAAGTTCTTTATTCTGGCACATCCGAGAATGTCGTGCCAGGACAGGACAATGCACCGAAGAAGGTCATGCAAGTAGTAGTGCATAATTTCGGCACCGAGCCATTCCTGCGGAAGAATCTCGCAGTGCTTGTGGAGCAGCAGCATATATGCAAAACATCGAGATTGTCGCAGATATTGAAGGAGCTTGTGAAGCTCCAGCATCTCACGATGCTCAACAAAGGAAAATACCAGGTGAATAATTCACAGGTGAATATTTCGGACTATATCGAGGCACCAGATGATGACGATGATTAGGAGATGCGAAAGATGTGGGAGAAAACTGTTCTTGAAGGACAGTTATTGCGAATGCGAGGACATATCGACATATTGAGGTGGAAAAAATGAGAAAACACATGAAAAGAACCTGTGGAAAATGCCATAAATGGAAACAGAAAAGGCTTTATGCTCACCATAAGAAATATTGCATGGGCGGTGCGGTCATGCATTGCATCTTCATGTGGGAGGTCCATATCCATGGGCTTACAAGCGATGCCTCTTGAATTGCGGATGCCTGAAATATGTGATGGAGGGAAAAAGATGCTCGAAACAAATCGCATAATAAACGGGAATGTGATGGACGTACTGAAAACACTGGAAGCGAATTCCGTGGACATGATGGTTACAAGTCCGCCATATTTCAATTTACGGGCGTACGGGACAAATCCACAAATATGGGATGCAAGTCCGAACTGTGAACATGAATGGGGAACGGAAAAGAAGGTAAAAGTTTCCATTGATGGAGGAACTACCAGGGAATCAATTACCCGTGAGGGGAGCTATGGATGCTTCTGCACAAAGCCTGGATGCCGAGCATGGAAAGGTGAACTCGGAAGTGAGCCAGAGCCACAACTTTTCATAAAGCATCTTTGCGACATAATGGAGCATGTGAAAAGAGTACTCAAGCCAACTGGGTCATGCTGGGTCAATCTGGGAGATACATATGATGAAAACAAGTGCCTTATGCAGATTCCATCACGATTCTCGATAGAGATGTGCAACAGGAACTGGACATTGAGGAATTCCGTAATCTGGCACAAGCCTAATGCTTTGCCAACGTCCACGAAGGACAGGCTTACTGTGGACTATGAGATGATGTATTTCTTCACGAAGAACCCGAAGGATTATTATTTCGAGCAGCAGTTCGATGCAATTGATTATCCGAACGAGATTGTGCGGAAGGTATGCTTTGAAATCACGAATTCTGTCAAGGCATTACGGACTCCTGATGCACTCTATAACGGGAAGGAGCAGGAAAACGACAGCGAGATATCCACAAACAGTACAGGAGTACAGCAGTACCTCTATACAGTAAGAAAAATCACGCCTGAGATAATGAAGAAATACATGCTGAACGCGGAGGAGCAGAAGTTCATCAAGCAATGGGCTCAATTCGGTGGAAATGCGAACGGGAGAAATAAGCGATGCGTATGGACGATTCCGACAGAATCGTTTTCACAATCACATTTTGCTACCTTCGCGGAAGCTCTCGTGGAGCCAACAATAAACGCCACATGCCCGATGGAAGTGTGCAAGAAATGTGGAAAGCCCAGGATTAAAATCGTGGAAAAGGAAATAATCCATGACCGAAAGAACGACAGGGAGGACGCCAATGTTCGCCCGTTCGATAACGTGCAAAGACCGCCAAATGACTGGAAGCCGAGGGATGTAATCGGGATAAAATATGAGCAATGCACCTGCAATGCTGGATTTGAGCCAGGGGTTGTGATGGACATATTCATGGGATGTTTTGATGGCACAACAGAGGTTTTGACCAAAGAAGGATGGAAATTCTTTAAGGACGTTAAAAATACAGATTTAATTTGCTCACTTAATCCAAAGAACCGACAAATCGAATTTGTGCCATTTATTCGAAAAATTTCATATTTACATAATGGGGAAATGTACCATGTTATAGGGAGAAGTGTAGATACATTGGTTACTCCAAACCATAAGATTTATGTTCAGGAAATTCATGGAAGGAATTCACCATCATTGAAAAAAATAAGCGATTTTGACAGTTATGGTTTTCGTTTTTTTGGTCAGGGAAATAATAAATCAAAAAATAAGATTGATATGAATTTATTGAAATTCATAGGGTTTTGGAATGGGGATGGCTATAAAATTACAAAAAGCAAGACAAACCGTGGTTTTAGATTAGGTTTTCATCTTGTAAAAAAAAGAAAGGTTTTATACCTGGAAAAATTATTAAAAGTTCTTGGAATTCCATATCATAAATATCATTCAAAAAAATATGGATATACTTTTCATCTGCCAGGGAAAACATATCTCTATGATATGTTGAACGGGAATGCACATACAAAGCGTGTGCCAAAATTTATTTTTGGTCTTTCAATCGAGTGCATCGGTGCTTTTATTGAAGGATTTATGGAGGCAGATGGATGCCAGAATCAGATGTTTAGCTGCAATAAGAAATTATTGGATGACATCCAAATATTGTTGTTATTTTCAAGTAAAAGTGGAAATCTGATTAAAAATAATAAAAAAATTTCTTTTATACGAGGCAGAAAAATAAATCCATCAAATCAATTTACATTATGCGTCCATAAAAAAGACAAAACTGGATTTAAGCTTACGCAAAAAAACATCAAAAAAATCAGAAAATGGAAAGGCATGGTTTATGATGTGACGTTGAAGAAAAATCATATACTTTATGTAAGAAGAAACGGGAAATGCTGCTGGAGCGGTAATTCAGGCACAACTGGTTCTGTGGCAAGAAGAATGGGAAGAAGATGGCTCGGCATTGAATTGAATCCAGATTATGCCAAGATTGCTCTTGAAAGGATTAATGGATTCGAGAGGAAGGACTGGGAAGCGAAAAGGGAGAACAAGTCCTTGGGGGCGTTCTTAAAGAAGGACGACGGGTGGTAGTAATGGTAGTGAAAGAAATGGATGGAAAAGATATCATAATCGCACTGCGTGGGGTACCAGATAAATGCGATTTTTGTAATCAGCCTAAACCGCTGGAAGAACTCGAGCCAGAAGAGGCTGGAGATTGGGTATGCCATGACTGCATGAAAAGATGGGAGGAAAACGAAAATGCCAGAGGATGATAATGCCATAGTTCTTAATGAAATAGATAATGAATGGTGGAAAAAATGGGAATCATCGCCTCTCGTGGAAAGGACAAAGATGGTGAGAAAAATAGTGAATCAGAATCTCAGATACATGCTTCTGGAAAATTCGAACTTCAAATCGGACCGAGAAGAAAGACTTTTTATGATGGCACTTACGACATTGATTAATTCGTATTTCGAGGACTTGTATGTTTATGTCGTGGACAAATATACGGGTGCTGTAACGGATGTGATTTCCGCAGCGACCGAGATGGCAAAAGAGGAGGGTGAAAAGAATGAAAAAAAAGACGATGGAGTATTGGAAAACGGACATGAAAACCTGGAGCAATGAGAAAATAAAGGACTTCTGGATGAAGATTTTCTTTTATGGCGTAGCAATAATGATGTTCATTATATGCATCGATTATGCGACACATCCAAGTCCGTGGACACAGGCGGCAATAATCTGGATTCAGATGTTTTTGTTATTTGCCATATTCTTTGTTTTGGCACAGATTAGGAATGCACTGAGGAAAAATAATTGGAGGAGATAAGATGAAAATGATGGCGAAGAAAAAACAGAAAATAGAAAAAGTCCATGTAAAATTTACGCCAAAGGTTTTGCATGAGATATTGAACTACACTGGGGATGTGTATGTAAAAGGCGAGGTAGTGTTCCTGGAGATTCCTTTTGGCGATACAAAAGATTCGACAATCCACGCTAGGAATCTGCAAGTAAAAATAGAGGAGGCATCCAAATGAAGCAAGGAGTTGGCTATGGAGATATTCTGGATATCTTTTCCCATGTTTTGGCAGAGAATGAATGCACGAATGAGGAAGCCATGATAATTGGTAACCTTATGTTACATGCATTGGTCAATGAAGAATGGAGAATGCTCACCGAAGCGGTGAAGAAAATGCAGGAAAAGAAAATCCAGCAAAAATGAAAAGGAATATAAACAATGGGAGCGAATATATGAGCGGTGAATCTGATGGCAAAGAAAAAGAAACAGAAGAAATAAGCGGACAAAAAGAATCCCCGAAAAAATCTAGGATGACGGGAATCGGATTCGGAAAGGTAACAGTTAGGGAATTGCTGTACGGATTTCTGGTCATCTTTTTGTTTTTGCTTGTTTTCATCGCAGGGCAGATTCAGGCAATGATGACAATCGAATATGTTCAAAGTGTTTGTCCAGGTGCGAAGGTCGTCAGTGCCTCTGCTCTCGGTGGTATATCGATAATGCCTGGTGGCAATTTTTCCAGCAATTTTTCAAATATCAATTTTAGCAACTGGACTTCCCCAACATAAAATATCGTATAAAAACAACAAAGGAGATAGATAAACCATGAGAAAAGTTCGCGTACTGAAGGAGATTTATGGGAAGACCGAGAATTTTTCAGGACTCAAAAAAGTGCATGTGGCATTCCAGGGACAGAAGGTCATGAGAAATGTCCAGTGGAAGCATGATTTTGGTAGGCTCGGGAAGGGCAATCCTTTTGTAATGATAAAGAAAAAGCGATATGGACTCATGGAGTGATAGATATGGCAGCGCCAAAGAAAAGCGAAGTATATGATGAAGATTTGAATCCTAATTTGAACGAGAAAAAGAGAGGCGTAGCTGATATTTCAGGCTCAGGCTCATTCGTATCAAATAACCCGATGAATTTTTTCCAGATGCGGGTCCAGGAATTCAAGCAAAAAAGGGCAAAGGAGAAGGAATTAAGTATGGCAGAAAAAGAAGCGGAGAAAAAAGCGTATCTTGAGGAATCAGAAGTTCAGGCACAATTATCGGGTGAAAGAAAAGGAAAGGAAAAGGCGATGAAAAGATTCGACCCAGAAAATAAGCCATTGCGAAAGATAGCGAAAGGATTTGGCGTAATTGGTGGAAAAATCGGGGGAAAAATAGTTTCAAAAGCCACGGCTAGTCCAAAAAGACCACAGCCTTCACAGGGCGTGGAAAATCCGTTCGCAAATATCGGAAAACCTCAGATACCAGAAAGGCATGGTCCTGCACAATCGGAATTCAATGTTCAGCAGAGGGAGCCAAAAGGCAGATTCATCGACCTGCCAATTGGAGAGCATGAAGGCGGAACATCATCATTGCTCGAATCATCGTTCTTCGGAGATGGAAAAAGAAGAGGTGCATCGGCACTTGAAAGACATGCTGGTGGAAATATTAGTGATGAGTTCGGAAAAACTGGCGGAGTATTCGGTGCCATGAGTGATGCAGTTCATGGCAGGAGCAAAGGTGGCAATCCG
>Ga0315295_10000799_pt1 | contig 26686 bp, 14 predicted proteins | sample YL17G14_0_MG_FD_204453 | JGI IMG/M metagenome (GOLD analysis project Ga0315295, IMG submission 204453) | Sediment microbial communities from Yellowstone Lake, YNP, Wyoming, USA - YL17G14_0 | ecosystem: Environmental > Aquatic > Freshwater > Lake > Sediment | place: USA: Wyoming | collected... | reverse complement strand
TGGCTGCCGGCAGAATAAACTCTCTGCCATAACAATCGGCCCGTGATATCGTAGATCATGATCGTGATGCTTGCATCCGAGGCCAGCTGGTACTTAAAGGTAGTGCCTTCGCCGTGGCGCGGCCTGAACGGGTTGGGAATGGTGTGTACCGCGCCGACGATCTGCGCGGCATTGGTTATCGAGAATACCGTGCTTTCATATGTGCTTATGTCACCCATCGGGCCGACCATTTCAACAAGTATGACAAAGTTTCCGTTGCTGAACGGCAGATTTATTTCTCCCGTCGCACTGTTCAATGTGACATCGGTCGGGGAGATTACTGAATACCCCGGGAATGTATAAATGGATTTCCCTTCTTTCACCAAGAAATTAACTATGGAAAGCCCGGCCCCGTGGTAATCAACAATGCTGGCTTTTACCTTTGATTTTCTCGGGAGATAATGGACATCGTACGCCGGTTTATCGTTAACGGACAATGAGGTACATTCGGCCGTTGCCTGAAGATGCAGCGTTACGTAAAGCGTTTCTGACGTGATGTTCCCCGGATTATCCACGAACTCGAACGTTACGTAATGCAGGCCGATTGTGGGAGGCACTAGGGTCATGCTCGTGGGCCACGGCAATGATGTGTAGTGGTGCAGTATATCCCCCTCGCCGGCCATGAAGTCGATCTCTTTGATGCCGTTCTCATCCCAAGCGTCGACGGTGCAACCGATCGTCTTGTTGAACGCCTCCGTAGAGCCGTAATTTATCGAGACTTCGAACGTTGGAGGCTTTGTGTCAACTCCGAAAGGATTGCTCTCCACCGTTGTAAAATTCCCCGCCAGGTCATGCGCGGTTATCCTGAACCAGCATTCCGGATAATTTAAATTGGTACCGCTTGGGAAGCTTAAAGTGTAGCTGTCCATTGTCGGCCTGTTGTCCGCGAGTGTCGCGATGGATAATCCTTCGTTGGTCGTGAACTCAAGCTTAACGGGGTTCACAGCCTGAACATGGTCCCTTACCTCCCAGGTTATCGGATAGATGGCGCCGATAAGATTGAAGGTCGGATTATTGAATATCACCTCCGGCAAAATGGTATCCCATATGGTGAACGAACTTGAGCTCATGTCCTTGGAATCCGGCTGGCCCGGATTCTTGCTTACCTCCACCGATATCAGGCACTGTGTTGACAGTATCCCTGGTATGGTCCATGGATACGGCTTCTTATCGGGCGTGGGAACAAAGTCGACCTCGATGGGCGTCCATGTGGTCCCATTATCCTGAGTAAAGTACAGCGAAGCATAGTTCGTATCTATCAGATCACCCAGCTGGTCCCTGACCTCCCAGCTGATCATATACGGCATGCCGGCTTCAAGTGTAAGGTCCGCTCCTGTCGGCTTCAGCAGGTGCACCACCGATTCGCTGTATTCATAAGCACCCATGTCCCACGCAGTGCCGGCCGGCCTCGGATTATTATCAAGGTCAAATGAGGGAGCCCCTACGCCGGTCCCTGAATCGATGCAGGGGGATGTCGGTTGCAGCCTGAAATTCCCGGCAGGAGCATCCTTGAACAGCGGCTCAACCGTGATATTATGGTCACCCGGCATCGTCACGTAATCCTGGATGTCCGAATATTCCGGAAGGAAGACAGCCGAAGTGCCCTTGTTGACGACTCCATCCCAGACTATGCAATTCTTAAGCTTTCCGGACCCGGCGTTAATGTTGATATTATAAGCCGCGTTGTTGTTGAACGTGCAGTTGGTCACGTTGAACAGCGCGCTGCTGTTGTCAAGATACGCGCCATCACCGGTGTTATTGTACAAGAGACAGTTTATGTAAGAACCCGCCTGGTTCGAATAGAAGCCGCCGCCTGTGAGGGCCGCGTTGTTCACAAATATGCAGTTAGTTAAGTTCGAGTTGTAAGCGCCGCCGCCCTTATCCCCGGCGACATTATGAGAAAAGGTCGAGTTGCTTGCCGTCCCTAAATAAATGCCGGCCCCCATACCGGCTGAATTGTCGCTTAAAACGCAGGACTCGGCCGATGACTGATTTAGGGCTCCCCCCTCATTGCCGTGATTGTTCGTGAATGTACAGTTGGTGGCTTTGCCGGTGTACATGCCCCCGCCCCTGTTCGCCGTATTCGAGTCAACAATACAACGCTCAAGAAGGCTGTTGTTAGCGGCACCGCCGTAAGAATTCATGCCGCCGCTATTGCCTGTAAAAGTGCATTGGATCGCTTTTCCGTTCATCATTCCAGCCCCGCCCCCTGTTGCGCTGTTGTCCTGTATCAGGCACTTTCTCACGACAATGCCGGTCACGGTGGGCAAAAGCACGCCCGCCCCAAAGTCCAGGGTTGAGCCGCCGGTTATGGCGAACCCTTCCAGTGTTCCCCGCAGACCGGTTGGCGCCTTGCTGAAGTTGAACACTCTGTTGTTATTGTTGCCGGTCACTATTACCGTTTCCCAGGTTCCGTTAAAGCTGACCATGCTGACATCCTGAATAAGTGGGTTTGCCGGCCAGTTGTTCAGTTCACCCTCATTATAAACCCCGCTCTCAAGTATGATCTTCTTGCCGATGCCGATCCTGTAGAGCGCGTTCCGTATGGTCTTTAGCGCTGTCGCTTCCGAGGTCCCGTCATTGTTATCATCGCCGCTTAAAGGATCCACATAAAGATCGGTATTGCTCCTCTGGAATTCATACGCGCCGATGTCGGCATATAGTCCGCCGGCATTGGGAGGATAAGGCCTTACATTCCCCGCGGCATCCGTTGACGTCACGCTGTATGACATGGTCCCTATATCGATAAGCGGGGAGCCGGGAATGAGACGGAAATTGAGCGCTTCCGGGCTTACAAAGACAGGCTCAAAACTTACGCAGGTTGTCTGCATGGTTTCATATGTGCTAAGGTCGCAATTCTTTGCCTCGAACAACGCTATTGTATTCACTACCCGGCTTGTATTATCTCCCCAAAATATCGCATTGGCGGCATAGAAGCCGGTATTGGACAAGTATAACCTGTCGGCGTTCCCGGGACCGTAGCATACGGAATTTTTAAAATACACATTTGTGCTGCTAGCAAGAATATCCTGACCGACCGCGCCGGGCCCTGCAATATTTTTATAAAACACACAATTGTTCAATATCACTGGCGACCATGTCAGGATCGTTCCGGACTCTGCGCCTGCCGTATTGAAATAAAAAATCGAACTTTCGATGGTCGTTGTCGGGTTTGATTGATAAATATAGAACACGCTTCCTGTATATGCCTGATTGTACTTGAACAAACAATGGTTCACTTTCAATTTACCATGGTTTGATGTAAAACATATTACTCCTCCGGCTTTACCTAGCGTAAGAGGGCAAGTATTCCCTTCAAAAGTACAATATGAGATATCCCACTTCCCGCCATAACCAACACCACCATATTGGCCGGCAGTATTTTGCTGAAACAGACAATTTCGCAGATATACCTCCGAAGAAGGAGCATATATCGCGCCGGCCCATGTAGTGGCGGAATTATTCTGAAATGTGCAGTTATCCGCTTCTATTGTGTTCACATTTATTGAGGAGCTTCCGATAACCCCGCCATTGGAACCGCTGTGGCATGAATCAAAAAGCATATCCTTTAGCCAAATATGCGGGGATACGGATTCTATGTGTATGGCACCTCCGTATCCGGTACTATTCGTGCAATGCAACATCGAAAAAGATTCTAATGTAAGATTGATGCCGGATACAGCTATTTGAAAACCCAAATTAGTTGAATTTCCGAAAATAAATGGATGCCCGCTTCCATGCAGTGTTATATTGTTCTTGTTCGGCCAAACAACGTTCGTATTTCCCGTCCCGGAATAAGCACCCGCTTCAAAGCTTACGATGCCGCCCGGTGAAACATTGTCCAGCCCTTTCTGGATGGTCTTGAATGGTTTAGAGTAAGATCCATTCCCCGCATCGTCGCTCCCTGAGCTGTTTGAAACATACACCAATAGTGATGCGACAGAAAAGTCGCCTTTAGTTATCGTATAGTTGTAGGTCTCGCCGGTCAGCACATTGCTGCACGACGCCCTTATCCTCATATGGTTCGATACGGTCTCAAAAGTCACCCAGTTATAGGTCCTTAGCGAATTGTTGGGCAGAGAAACTTCTGTGGTTATGTAGTTCCAGGTCGCTCCGGAATCGGTTGAGAACTCAAGCGTGGCGCATGCAACGCCGTATTCGTCTGTTATAAGGTATTTTATGGGTATCGTCCCCAGAACATAGCTCTCTCCGCTCGCGGGAGTTATTGTGGTGATCGACGGCCCCTGGAATTCGTAAGGCCCAATGTCCACGTTGAATCCGTGTGAGCGGTTGTTCCATACCCCGTCATAAGTGGGCACGCCGGTGGTATTGATGCCCAAGTCGATACAGGGCGAGAAGGCTGAAAGCCTCATATAATTGGAGTCAGTCTCGAATGTCGAGACTAGCAGAGGATCCAGCTGGATATTGCCTGTTCCCGCCAAACCGCCGATGGGCTGCATATCGCAGTATGTAAAAGAATATGTGGACGAAGGACCGGTCCCGCCCGGATCCTTATACAGCACATAGTCCCCTCCGTTCGAACTTGTGTTCCCCCAGAAGATGGTGTTCTTGATATTCCCTGAAACGTTGAAGGGTCCCGTTCCGATCGCGCCGCCGTGAGCGTCGGCCCCCACCGCGCTGTTATTTACTACCGAGCAGTTGACCAGTATCATGGATGGCACTAAAAATAACGCGCCTCCCTGAGTTTTGACCGTTGAGGTCTGTCTTGGGCCTATTGCCTTGTTATTGCTCAGGGAGCAGTTGTACATGGTCAACAAAAAGGATCCGCAGACAGCGCCGCCGTACGCCGCTGTATTATTTGAAAAGATACAGTTCCTCGCGGTAATATGGTTACCCGTGATCAATGCGCCGCCGTTATAATCGCAATAGTTCCCGGTAAAGATGCAGTTGTTCACTTCCCACGTTCCCATATATCCAGCGCCGCCTGAACCATAATAAGGCGTTGTTGTAGTCCCGTAGACCCGGTTATTAAGGAATCTGCTGTTATTCGCGTAAACAAATGCATTATCGGCGAAAATGGCGCCGCCGTTGTTGGTCCCTGCGCCCTCAACTGTACAGTTCTGAATTATTACATTTTTCAGCCAGAGCCTGTTCCCGGCTTCAAGCGAGATGCCGCCGCCGTTGCTTGTTGAGGTCTTTCCGTTCTGCAGGGTTATGCCCTCGATGGTAAGATTTATCGTCCCCACAGGCCCGAATATGATCTTGTTGGTGCTCCTCGCGTCGATGGTGGCCAGGCCGCCGGCATCGGGCGACGCAACAAGCCTGATGTTCTGCTTGTTCGGCCAGTAAAGCGGGAACGCTTCCTGCGTGTACATGCCCGCCATAAGCCTTACCTCTCCGGTGGGTGATATTACAGAAAGAGCGCTGGTAATGGTCCTGAGCGGGGCATCTATTGTTCCGGTCCCGGTCACATCGTTTCCTGAGGGGGACACATACACTACGCCCGGCCTTACGGTAAATGGATTGTCCGAGATATCGTAGTTCCAGTCGTACGGTGCGGGAGCGCCCGATGGGCCGCCTTTAGCTTCAATTGAGATAAGGTACCACGCTGTGCCGATCTCGGGCGGTGTCCAGGGATAGCTGCTTGTGTTTGGCAGGTTGTCCTGTATCAGCGTCCACGATCCTCCGTTATCGCTGGAATAATATAAATTGATCGGGTTTGACGCGTATTTGCTGGCTTCAGTTGAAGTTCTCCACGTGATATTGTATGGCACTCCGGGAGACAGAGTTTCTCCTCCATTCGGCGTTAAAACCCTGATAGACGGCCCGTGGAATTCGTAGGGACCGATGTCTGCCATGGTCCCGTAAGGTCTTCGCCATCCCGACGCGTCAGCCGTGGGGATGATCGCTTCCTTTATTCCCGCGTCGATGAGTCGCGAACCGTAACTTGGACGGAAAAATGTCGTATTAAGGTTCGCTTCGTTAGTTGACATGAACTTCGGCTCGGAGGATATGCTGCCTGTTTTCAAAAAGTATGCATTGGGCTGGATGTCGGAATATCTGCATTCCGGGGTGGTGCTGAACACTGGATACGTGTTATCCCAGTAGACACAGTTAATGGCATTGAAAGGCTGGGTACTGCCATTATAATGGACACTATTCCCCGGCAACGGGGATCTGTTCCCGTAAAAAGCGCAGTTATAAGCATTAGTAATTGCGTCGCCACCCTGTTGTATGGCGCCGCCTTCGATGGAACCTATGTTCCCGAAGAATATGCAGTTATTCAAGTATAGATCCGTGTGTGACAGTGCTCCGCCTCGCGGAGACGTGTTGCCTATGAAAACGCAATTATTGGCAGTAAAATCATAATAATTAGTGCTGGTACCGTTATAATTCATAATTACCCCGCCATAACCGACGCCCGTTGTCGTGTTGGGCGCCGTGTTATAGCTGAACGCGCAGTTCGTCGCGACTACCGGGCATTGTTCAAATACACCGCCTCTATATTGCGCGGAATTGTATTCATAGGTGCATCCCATGGTTCTCCAGGTAATGGAATACGCCACGCCGCCTCCATTCTCGGCGGCAGTAGATTTTGATTTGTTATTGCTAAAAACACTGTTCACCATATTAAAATAGCCGCCATACGCCACCCCGCCGGAGACATTCGCCTCATTACTTATAAAAGAGGTGTTATATGAGGTGACCGATTCGGCGGCGCTTGCCGCGCCGTTCATTCTTCCTGCTCCGCCCTGGCCCGTTGCTCTATTATTGATAAAAGTGCAGTTATAAGTGGTCCATGTCATCGGCCAGTTTCTGGTATCCTTATATGACCTGTAAAATACGCCGCCTTCTTGCGCAAAGTTGCTGCTGAATACACATCCTGTGGCGACCATGGTCGTGACGCTGTCAAAAGCTCCGCCCACATAATACGCGCTGTTGGCGTCAAAAGTACTGTTCTGGACATACCAAACCCCGAATGCTCCAACTCCGCCGCCGACATCAACTGTATCGCTATATCCATAGATAGCCCTGTTGCCCCTGAAAGTACAATTATTAACGATCCAGGTGCCTCGATGGTAAAATCCCGACCAGTACGCGTCATTGCCGATGAACTGCGAATTGTTCGCGTAAACTCTTACCGTATCGTCGGTGCACCATAAACCTCCCGCCACAGCTGCATCAGCCGTGCAATACCTGATCGACATGTTGTTCAGCCAGATACGCGTGTTTGCAGGGATAGCAGTTGCACCCACTCCTGAAATGGCCGCTCCGTTGTTGGTGGTCTTGCATCTCTGGATAGTTATCCCCTCGATGGTAATATTCAATGCGTTGCCTATCGAGATGCCCTTGGCCAGCACTCTCGCGTCAAGAGTGGCCAGCCCTGTAGCGCCGGGCGACGCTATAAGAGTGATGTTCTGTTTGTTCGGCCAGATGATCGGATATGATTCCTGGGTGTACATGCCCGCCATTAGCCTGATCTCCGACGTTCCCGGGGTCAGCATCATGGCTTTCGCAATGGTCCTGAGGGGGTTACCTATCGTGCCATTGCCCTCATCGCTTCCGTTCGGGGACACATAAATGTTCCTGCTCTGGATCTCGAAAGTCGCGTCGCTTGTGTCGCAGTTCCAGTTGTTCGGGAAAGGCGTGTTGCTCTGCACCTCTATCGATATCAGGCAGTTCCTTGAGGCAAGATCAGGAACGGTCCAGGAGTAAGTTCCCGAGTTTACCAGCGCACCTATATCGATCTGCGTCCAGGTCAAGCCCTTGTCAGAGGAAAATCTCAATATTATCGGAATGGAAGGGAATCCTGACTCGCATGAGCTTTTCCACGTAATATTGTATGACTGACCCGCTTGAAGCACTTCTCCACTGTTGGGGAATGTAAGTCTTATTGACGGTCCCTTGAACTCGAACGGACCAGCATCGACCGCCAAACCTAACGGTCTGCCTGCTCCGGAGGCATCCAGGGTCGATATGGCGGACTCCTTGGTGCCCGCATCTATCGCGAGCGATCCCGCCGCGGGCCACATGAAATAGGTGCTTGTTTCCCATGTTGACACAAAAGAAGCCTCGCCCGCGACATTCCCGATACCGGCGACATAACCATCCGGCTGAATGACGCAATATCTCAATAATTTAGTTGCGGTATCTATGATGAGACCCGCAGTATTCGTATTTTTTGCAATAACGCAATTGGTCGCGGTAAACGTGTAATAGTACATTATCGCCGTTGTTGGCGCGCTATTATACGCAAAGACGCAGTTCTTGGCATACATGGCACCATCACGCATGACACCGTTCGAATCTGACGCAGTATTTTTTGTGAACAAGCAGTTATCAACTTCCGCGGTCGCAAAATAGATAGCACCTGCATACTGAGCACTGTTATTGTTGAACGTGCAATCAGTCGCCTTTATGATCGCCCTGTAGCCGCTTGCATTCATCCCTGACAATGCACCGCCGGCATATGGCGTGGAGTTCCCCTCAAATGTGCAGTTGTCCAAGGTGATCCTGCCCCCATTGGTTACCGTCACGGCTCCTCCACCGTTCGCGGTCCCCGTGGTCTTGTTCCATTTGATAAGACAGTCGGTCATGGTGATCCTGGCATAGTCACCGAAGATCACCCCGCCCCATACGCCCCTGTTACCGATGAAAGTTGAGCCGATAACCTCCATGGTCAAATATTTTGATGCGGTCCCGGCCGAATATAAAAAACCTCCGCCGTTCGAATTGAGTTCAGCCGTGCAGTTCCTTACAAGGATATTCCGGAAAGTAAATATTTCGCTGTTTGCCGGGGATATTCGAATTACGCCGCCGCTGTTGCTCGCCGTAGTGGGCGGCTTAAAGTTCTGTATCGTCATGCCTTCGAACGTGATCCTCAGCGGATCACCTATGTTAAATAACCTCTTCACAGCCCCGCTGCCGTCTATAGTCGCAAGGCCGGTGTTCTGGGCTATCATTGTTATATTGGTGGCAGCGCTCGGCCAGTTGATATCGTTATTACCCGCTCCGCTGTATATCCCGTTGACGAGATAAATGATGCCGCCGGCGCTGACCACGCCCAGTCCCCCGTTTATTGTCTTTTTAGGTGAGCCGATAGTGCCGGGGTTCGCATCACTCCCGGCAAGCCCCGGGTCAACATATACAGGAGTTAAGGAATAAGATGGAATAGCTGACAGTATCGATAATAGAAATATGGAAACCACAAAAGAGGTCTTTAAAAGACGCGGCCACATATAACGTCTTTCGGGCATTTGAGAGGTATTTTACCCTGAATTAAGCCTGTTTTCAAACAACTTTATATAATCCATCCGTTATGGTAGATTAATATCACAAATGAAAAAACATTTTGTGCTGCTTCACGGTTTCGGCACCGATTCCAGGGTATTCGCCTCGTTCGGTCACAAGCTCTCGAAGGACTATGACGTGCTTATGGTGGACATTCCCGGCCATGGGCAGACAAAAGAGGTGTTCGGCGATTTCGCGTTCTCCGCTTACACTATATTACACGCGCTGGACGTTCACCTGAAAGAACCGTATCACCTGCTGGGCTGGTCAATGGGAGGAGAAATAGCGCTGGAGATGTGGAAGCAGTCGAAGAAGAGATGTAGAGATGAGAGATGTGAGCATGATCACAATAATATTAGTTCGCTTATATTGATATCCTCGACGCCCAGATTCGTGGAGGCCGACGATTTCAAGATCGGGATGAACAAGGCCGTATTCAGCAAGTTCAAAAAAGGTATAAAGGACGATGCGGGAAAAACCATGGATGATTTCTACAGGATGATATTCTCGGATAATGAAGACCCCTCAAAGATATTGCCGTCCCTCAAAGAACAGACGCCGTCGCATAAAACGCTGCTGGACTGCCTGGACAGTTTTGAAAGCTTTGATGAAAGAAAGGTCCTGCCGACGATCACGGTGCCTGCCCTTATAATTGCCGGCGATAAAGACGCGGTGATCGACCCGAGAGCATCGATGCACATGTCACAGGAAGTAAAGGGATCGACCATAAAGATGTTCAAGGGCGAGGGACACGCGCCGTTCATTACACACGAAAAAGAAGTGATAGGAGCGATCTGTGAATTCCTTGGATAAACAGAGGATAGCCCGCTCGTTCTCAAGGTCCGCCGGGACATATGACGCGCATTCCACCCTTCAAAAAGAGCTGGCAAAGGAGCTTGTCGAGCTTGTCCGCTCACTCAGGATAAGGCCTTCAGCGATACTGGATATCGGAACGGGAACCGGCGAGGTGGCATCGCTGCTGAACAAGTTATTCCCCGAAGCGCGCATCAGCGGCTGCGACATCGCCCCCGGCATGGTGAAGAAAGCGATCCAGCAACACCCTGGAGAAATGTTCCAGTTCGACATCGCGGATGCCGAGGCTCTGCCCTATCCCGACAAGAAATTCGATCTTGTGGCCTCGAGCACCACCTATCAGTGGATAAACGACCTTCCAAAAGCGTTCGGCGAGGCCAGGAGAGTTCTTGCGGACAAAGGGACATTCGCTTTTCTCACTTTCGGGCCCAAGACGCTCACGGAGCTGAAGAGATGTTACAGGATATCGGTGGACAGGAATGCGAACTACCTTCACGACTACAGGAATTCAAGACAGGTCCACGCGATGCTTAAAAAGATCGGATTCAGGAATATTAAAGTTTCTTCGCGGGTGGTTACAAGACTTTACCCCGATTTCCGCACCTTCTTAAGGTCGCTTAAAGGCATAGGCGCACTGAACGCGTCCCATAATTTGCCGAGAGGTCTAATGGGAAAATCCAAGATGGCCGAACTTATCAAGACTTATGAGGCCAACTGCAAGATGGGCAATAACGTTTACGCTTCTTTTGAAGTGATAACAGCGGTCTGCGGAAAATAGCGGTCTATTTCTTGCTTATCGACCTGTTCATTTGCCCAAGCCAACCAGAGATCGACCCGACGGGACAGAAAAGGCACCATATCCTGGACCTGTAATAAAATCCGAGAATAATGCCTATTACGGTCGTGGAGGTGAGCATAAGCACATAGAAGTGTCCGACGCGTGTGATGCTTGGCCAGTTAAGATATGTGCCGAACAGCATTATCGCGACAAGAATAAAGAGGGTAACGATCTTCATTGAAATCCCGCTGTAGAATTCCGGGGTCCTGTTCTTGCAGGTAAGATCACAACAGAGATCATAGAACCCGCCTCTCGGGCAATACCTTCCGCACCATCGCTTTCCAAAAAAATATCCACTTCCTATCCCGGCCACCATACAAAGCGGAAGAAAATATCCGAACAAAGGATTGAACCAGCCGTTGAAGAGAATAACAAAAAAGATTATGGTAAGTATCTGCTGCCGCAATGGATCTTTCATCTGGATATTACTTGGTTATCAGGAAGACGGCGTCTATCGCAAAAAGATTGGGCAGGAACTTTACTTCCCTTTTGGTGCCGATATATCGCGATGTTATTATCCTGTACCCTTTCTTGTTGCAGTAATTCACAAAATCCTTGATGGACAAAAAGTGAACGTTCGGCGTGTCGTACCACTGGAACGGCAGGGATTTTGTGACCGGAGCTCTTCCGGAGAAGAAAATATCCAGCCTGGCCTTGAAATAAGCGAAATTAGGGAATCCCACTATCACGCGCTTTCCCACCCTGAAGGCCTCCTCAAGGAGCTTGTCCACCCTGAGCACCTGCTGCATGCTCTGGTTCAATATCACGTAATCAAAGGATGCATTGGGATACCAGCTGAGCCCGTCCTCAATGTTCTCCTGCGTCACGTTCAGGCCTTTTTCTATGCATTTCTTTATCGCAGCGGGATCTATCTCTATCCCCTGCCCTGATACCGATCTTTCCCTTATAAGCCGCGCGAGCAGGTCCCCGTCGCCGCAGCCCAGGTCCAGCACCCTTGAGCCGGGCTCTACGAGTTCCGTTATGATGTTCAGATCAAGCCGTTCCTTGTTCATTTTAACCCCTTGAGGAAGTGCTTAATAAGATGCGCTTCCTCTTCCGTCTCGACCAGAAAAGAATCGTGGCCGTACTCCGCCTTTATCTCGCAGAACGAGACCTCAACTTGCCTGCTCTTTAAGAGCTTAACTATCTCCTTTGACTGCTCCGAAGGATAAAGCCAGTCGGATGTGAACGATATCACAAGGAACCTTGTATCGATCTTCTTGTTCTTATTGAAGAACTTCTCTCCGGACAGGTCGAAGTAGTCCATCGCTTTTGTTATGTAAAGATAGGAGTTCGCGTCGAACCTGCGCACAAAGCTCTCGCCTCGGTACCTGAGATATCCCTCCACCTCAAAATCCGCGTTGAACGAAAAGCTCAGGTCGTCACTCTTAAGCCGCCTTGAGAACTTTTCTTCCATGGACCTCTTGCTCATATAGGTGATGTGGCCGATCATCCTTGCCACAGCCAATCCTTTATCCGGCTGCGGGCCTCCGTAATAATCTCCCTTGTTCCAGTTTGGGTCGGCCATCACGGCCTGCCTGCCCACTTCATCAAAAGCTATCTGCTGGGGCGAGTGCTTTAGCGATGCGGCTATAGGAATGGCGCTCGCAACGCACTCGGGATATTTTGCGGCCCATTCAAGCACCTGCATTCCCCCCATCGAGCCGCCCGCCACGCTTAAGAGTTTCTTTATCCCGAGATGATCGATAAGCAGTTTTTGCGCTTTCACCATGTCGGCTATAGTGACTATCGGGAATTTTGTGCCGTAAGGCTTTCCTGTGGCGGGATCTATGGACGAGGGTCCCGTGGAGCCGCGGCAGCCTCCGATAACGTTGGCGCAGATAACGAAATACTTTTCGGTATCGAACGCCTTGCCCGGACCAATGAGATCGTCCCACCAGCCGGGAGCGGTCTCCCCCTCATACAGGCCGGCCGCGTGAGAATCGCCGGAGAAAGCATGCTCTATAAGTATGGCGTTGCTTTTATCGGCATTCAGAGCTCCGAACGTTTCGTAAGCGATGGTAATAGGGCTGAGCGTCTGACCGGACTCAAGCTTAAGCGGACCCTCAAGCTTAAGGGTCTGAACCTTAACTATGCCCGCACTGCCGATGCTTTCTTTATTCTTTTTCAATTCTTATCACTGCTCCTGAAAAAGCCATGTGCTTAAATATCTCTCTCCGGAATCGGGTATCAGGACTACGATCCTTTTCCCTTTTGCCTCAGGTCTTTTCGCTATCTCAAGCCCCGCCCAGAGGGCCGCGCCGCTTGATATCCCGGCAAGAATGCCTTCCTCTTTTGCAAGGCGGCGTGAAATGTTGCCCGCATCATCGGCCGTCACCTGGATTATCTCGTCAATTATCTTTTTATTCAAGACCGAAGGAACAAATCCCGCGCCTATCCCCTGTATCTTGTGCGCTCCGGCCTTGCCTCCCGAAAGAACGGGAGAATCCTTAGGCTCAACGGCGATTATCTTTACTCCTTTTATCTTTTTCTTAAGTACTTCTCCCACCCCGGTTATGGTACCGCCGGTGCCCACTCCCGAGACAAAATAATCCACTTTTTCATCCGTGTCCTTCAATATCTCAAGTGCCGTTGTCTTCCTGTGGATCTCAGGATTTGCCGGGTTATCGAATTGCTGCGGGATAAAGCTGTTCGGGGTCGCCTTGGCCAGTTCTTCCGCCTTTGCAATTGCCCCCTTCATTCCTTTTGCTCCTTCGGTCAGTACGATCTCTGCCCCGAATATCTTGAGCAACTGCCTTCTCTCGGCGCTCATGGTCTCCGGCATCGTGAGGATAAGCTTGTAGCCCCTTGACGCGCAAACGAAAGCGAGAGCGATGCCCGTATTCCCGCTCGTGGGCTCGATTATGACGGTGCCCTTTTTGATCAGGCCCTTCTTTTCGGCGGCCTCTATAAGCGCAACTCCGATCCTGTCCTTGACGCTTGAGAGAGGATTAAAAGATTCAAGCTTAAGGACCACTTCCGCGTCCAATCCCTCCGTCAGGCGGTTAAGCCTGACCAGCGGAGTGTTGCCGATCGTCTTTGTTATATCGCTATAGATCTTGCTCATGTTATGTCTCCTAGGCGTTCTTCAACGCTTGCCTGATATCCTCAAGGATATCGTCTATGTCCTCGATCCCTATCGAGAGCCTGATAAAGTCCGGAGTGACACCCGTTGCTAACTGCTCTTTTTCGGAAAGTTGTGAGTGAGTTGTGCTTGCCGGATGTATGGCAAGTGACTTTGCGTCGCCGATATTGGCAACATGCGACAGAAGCTGCAGAGATTCAATGAACTTCTTGCCCGCAGAACCTCCGCCTTTTATGCCGAACCCGATTATGCCCCCTGCACCCTTCGGCAGATATTTCTTTGCTCTGTCTTTTTCAGGGCTGCTCTCAAGTCCCGGATAATTCACCCACTGGACCTTTGGATGTGCCTCCAGGAATTGTGCCACCTTAAGCGCGTTCTCGGAGTGCCTTGCTATCCTCAGATGGAGCGTTTCCAGCCCCAGTATCAGCAGGAATGAATTGAACGGCGAAAGAGCCGGCCCGAGATCTCTCAGCAGATTTACCCTCGCCTTGGTGATATACGCAATGTTCCCGTATGGCTTTAGCGCTTCCACGAACTTGAGCCCGTGGTATCCCGGGTCGGGATCGGTGATGAGCGGGAACTTTCCGTTCTCCCAGTTGAATTTTCCCGAATCCACGATCACCCCGCCAAGGCTTGTGCCGTGCCCGCCGATGAACTTTGTGGCTGAATACACCACGATATCTGCCCCGAAATCTATCGGTTTCAATATGTAAGGAGCTGATGTGTTATCAACGATCAACGGAAGACCGTGCTTATGCGCTATCTTCGCGTAGCCTTCTATGTCCGCTATGTCCAGCTTTGGGTTGCCGATGGTCTCTGCATACACTGCCTTTGTCTTTGGAGTGATCGCGGCTTCAAGAGCTTTCAGGTCGTTCGACTTGATAAAATTGACCTTTATCCCGAACTTCTTGAAAGTATTGGAGAACAGAGTGTACGTGCCCCCGTAAAGATTGTCCGCAGAAACTATCTCATCCCCTGCCTGCGCGATGTTCAGTATCGCAAGGGCAATGGCGGACTGGCCGCTGGCGACCGCAAGCCCCCCTATTCCGCCGTCAAGCAGCGCAACTCTTTTTTCGAGGACATCGGTCGTGGGGTTCATAAGCCTTGTGTAAATGTTCCCGAACTCCTTAAGGCCGAAAAGGTTGGCAGCATGCTCCGCGTCCTTGAACTGGTACGACGTGGTCTGATATATAGGCACTGCCCTTGACCCGGTCGTCGGGTCCGGCTCCTGTCCCCCATGCAACAAAATCGAATCTGCTTTTAACTGTTTATCTATCTTACTCATTTTATATTCCCCCTTTTTATTTATACTCACAACTCATAGCTTTTAACTTATAACATTCTCCGCCCCACTCACATATTACCTCTTTCTCTTCTAGCTCCTCTAGCTCTTCTAGATGTAATACATGTCGGGGCCGCGCATCTTCATCTTTTTTACCTGTCTGTTCTTCAGGTCCTCAAAGGTAGTCCTATCCACTATCTTTGCCGTGTTCTTGCCGATCTCGTCAAATACTTCGCGGAGGCTGCAGCGCTCGGAATAGCTGCATGTCCTCTCCCCGCCCCTGCACACGCATGCTATGGGTTCAACAGGTCCTTCAATGAACCTGATGACCTCTCCCATCGTGATCTTGGAGGGAGTCTTCGTCAAAAGATATCCTCCCTTTTTGCCTCTCTGCGACTTCACGAATCCTCCCTTTTTAAGCTGAAGCAGGATCTGCTCCAGGAACTTGACCGGGATATCCTGTCTCTTTGCTATCTCCTCGGTCGACTGCGGCTTCTCCTTGAAGAAGCTCAGGTCCAGGATCGCCTTAAGCGCATAATCACCTTTAAATGTTATCTTCATATTTTCTTGCCTTATATTCGTCATTCTGAGCTTGTCTCAGAATCTGCAATTTCTGACCCTGAATCAAGTTCAGGGTGACAAAAAATACTAATCCCTACTAAGTTGATAGGCATTATCATATATACATCGGGAGTTGTCAAGCAGGATTTCAGTAATTCTGTAAATTATAATATCCCTCTATTTTGATGTTTCTTGGCGGAAGAAACAGGGCCACTTACATACAACAGTCTCCGAATCGGGCTTTTGAAGGACTAACCTCTCTCGGTTTTTCTTTTCCCGAATTTAACCGGGATCTTGATCCCTTTCTTGGCTAGATAAGCCAAATACCACATAATGGGAAGGCTCTCGTCCACATCAAGTATCTTTAAACTTTCATCAAAACTGATCTGAGGAAGGTTATAAGCTGAAATGAAATTACTGAACAGCCTTTTAATATTCTCTTTGTCATCCGCCGATGTTGTGGCCTGTATATAGAATTTTTCCATCGATTCGGTCGCTATCAGAAAAGCTCTCGCAACGTTTATTAAATAATGCTGCTTTTCATCGTTATTTGACAGTCCAAGCAATTCGTAAGCATTATTTATATCCGTTACCGTTAACCCGAGTTTCTCTGCAGCTTTTTTCTCCACAATTTTAGCCTTGGCTCTCCCCTCCTCTGATTGGATATCTCCGTTAAAATAATCTCTTTCAAGACTCTCTTTTGCGCTATGCGCCTCATAATTTTTATTTTCAGAAATATAAAGCGCGGTTTCATAAAGTGAAATCGCCCGAAGCGATGCTAAGCTGGAGTTAGCGTAACCAATATTCAATTTGACCAGATACAAACTGTCTTCCGTCAGTGTTTTTCTTATTGCCACTCCCTCGTTCGTATCGCGCTCAGGGGAATACCATCCCTTATGAGACGTTACGGTATCGCTATCAAGCTCACATCTATATCTGCTCAAAAATAAACCATCATCCTCGAAATATCGATTTATATCTCCTATGGCGATCTCTCCCTTTTGTTCAGGGGCGATCTGAGCCTGCAACGGAGTTGCCGGCCTGAACATGAGATCATAATTATCGTCATAATGGACTATCACATTAAAGGTATATTGATCATCCTTTACATCCGGTATGCCATCGCCGTCAATATCGCTCCTCTCGGTAAAATATTCATCTGAAACAAAGAAATAGTTGTCCGGAGATATCTCCCTGACCTTTTTCCCGCCGATAGCAAATTGATTGGTCTTAATTGATCTCCTTATGTCGTCATAGGTTGTTGTCATGCCGTTTAAAAGCATATTTTCCATCACGCAGCCGAATATCATGCACCCATCCCTTGACCAAGCGCTGGTTTTGGTCAGTATCGGATGGGCAAATCTGAACTTCTTCTGTATGTCAGAAAGATGAGATTGTGACCAGCAATTCGATAACTGGATTATTGACTCCTTAAGGTATGCCTTGACATCTCTGAAAGAAGCGGCAAGGGTATGGCTCATGCCCGCGTGACCGTTATAAACGATATAATCAAGGTCGGAACTTTCAGTGAGATCGTTAAAAATATGCGCATTAAAGTCGCTGTATTTCCTAGGCGACCTTGGGATTATGACCTCCGCAGACATGAAAACCTCTTCCTTTTGTCCCTTGCCGTCCACTATCGGGACCTTTCTGTCAGAAGTTTTTACAAATATTCTCTCCCTTATTATGCCTATGGACAAAAGATCATATATAATGCGCAGATCCTCTGCGTTAGCACCTTCCACATCCACCCTTTTCCCCGAATTTTGCACTGTATAATCCCTCAGCTTTTTCAGGGTTGCAGGATTTTTTAATATTTCAAATAACAGTGCGCTCCCCGCATACTTGTTCTCTTCATTAATCTTTGTGATCAGATCATCAACTGACATATTATCGGGTACTTTATCAAGCAGGACATATTTTAATTTGTATCCATGCGAAGCGTTAAGGTAATCGTCGACCCACATCGTTTCTTTCATGTATTCCTGAAAATAAAGTTTTGCTTTTATCTTGCCGTCCGAATAAATATAAGGGGAAGGGCCCTTTGGCCTTGAAAACAACTTATTGATCCTTTCATATAGATCAGCGCTGATATTGCTTTTGTCCTTTACCGTATTAAACATAAATACCATATATGCTTTCGAGATCAACATATTTGCAATGTCCATAAGATTCAAGTCATTGCTTTTTAAGCATATTTCTGCCCTATCTAAAATCATATTCATATATTTATTGCGGGCATCCGCATCCTTTAATGCGTTCAAGCAGCTGATAAGGTTTTCGCAGATGGCCGTGGAAAGCTGAGCCCTCAATAGAAGGCCGTTATAATCATCTTCAGGATACTTTTTGCTATAGAACTTGAACGATGACGGATTGTTGGTGAAGGTAATATACAGATCAATGATCGCCTTTTTTACATCAATACTAACGCCCTCATCTTTCAAGATATTCGAGAGTCCGTCACTTATGCCCTTTAACACTTCGGAATCATCGCACTCCGGGAACAGTTGCAATACTTTGGTGATGACCTTCAATTGTTTTTCCGGCGAATCCAGTCTAGTTAACAGCTCTCGTTTTGCAAGGTTCGAATAAAGCCTTTTCTTCAGCTCGCCGTCATTCGTCGACTGCATTTTTTGCCACAAAACGGATACGTATTCGCTTTTTGCAGTTTCATCAACCTCTGTGCCTATTACCATTTCCGCCAGCCTCTCTGCAACGGCCCTGGCCCTGAGGTCATTCATGGCGTCCATCATGGCCGCAGCCGCCTCCGACTTGAATCTTGAGCCTGCGACGGTAACTAATTTCATAATAATATAAGAGATCCCCTCCATATTTTCTCCAGATCTGCCCTTAAAGAACCTTTTCATCAGGAGGTCAAACCCGTTCCTGTCAAGATCGGTAATGAATTGTTTTATTGTATATTCAATGACATTCGGGTTATTAATGCGCTCCCTGGCTATAGCTGAGCATATAACATCAAGGGCTCTCTCTTTAATATTTGATTCTTGCGGCAGAGTAAAATTGTAAATGTCCGCCAGCCTGTTTAAAGCAATTGTACGGATATTCGACTGCCCGCTGTTTACGTTATCAAAGCCTATCCGCTCTATCCTCCGTCTTACGCCGGCATCTTTTGTAGCTTTATAAAGTTGGCTGAGCGCAGTAGCGGCATAGTCCTGCACCCTTGAGTCAACGTCGGCAAGCAGTGGCGAGAGCGCTTCGTATATTCTTCCGCTTATCCCGGCATCAATTATGTTCGCATCATATTTAATATAACCAAGTGTATATGCGGCATAATATCGCGGGGACAGATTCTTTTCTTTGGCTTTTGAAATGAGAAGATCCAAGATCATCGATTTTTGTTCCCCCTCAGAATCGCCAAGATTGTTGTATATCTCAGCGATAGCGGCGAACGCTCTTTGTATCGCTCCTTCATTCATGTTGTTGCGCATTAAACTGACGATGATCGATCTTTTTAGCTCGCTTTCATCATGCTGCAAGTTTTTATAGAGATTGATCGCTGATTCTGCCGCAGCCCTACTGACATCATCATAATGATCCTCTAATTTAGATATAATGGCGTCAATGATTTTCCCCTTCAATCCGATGTCATCGTTTTCCAGATCCAAACATATCCTTGAAATAGCCCTGATGGCTCCTGCTCGAACATCATAATCATCATCATTCAAAATGGGAAATATCGCCTTTATAATTAATTCATATAATGTTCTTTCAAGCGGCTTTATTTCATTAAAGACCCCTGAGATAACTTCAAGGGCGGCTAATCGCTCTCTTTTATCAGAGCTCTTAAGATTTGCAATTATGCCTCCGATAAATCCCTTAAGCGCATCAGTTGGCTGCAATTTCAGGGATGAACAATAGTATAGCCTGTAATTCAACGCCAGTTTTTCATCCATAAAACCAGTGTGCCCATCGAAGCCTCCGCTTACACGAATAATCGTTTTGGCGATCATTGACCGAAGATATTGCTCGTTGACGCGTATGGCAGGCAGGATATTCATTAGCGCGGTCAAGATCTCATAATTAAGGATCTGATTCCGATTATACCAACTACTTCTATCGATATTTTCGAGCAATTTATTCACGATCTTTTTCCTGAGCTCAATATCTGATGGTCCTGAATTCAGGAATATCACGCACAATCCCCTAGAAATGTCGTCATGATCATGCATTTCAGTCTCTTTGATAAAAGAAAGGAAATATTGGGCGATCTTTTGTCGTATTGATTTATCATCTGCTCCTAGCCCGGCGTAAATTTCACATAATATTTCTATGGCCGATATTCGATCCTTCTTGCTATAATCATTCTTGCTTTTAATGAGAGCCTCGACAATCCTTTGAACCCGATCTTTGTTCCTGGGCACGGAGCTCTTAATATATATTCCTGCGATATGTATCGCTTTATCTTTTGATATATCCCCTGTGCTGCTGATGACTGTCGTAACCGCGGCGATAAGCCTGTTCTCCTGCCTGTCGTTTAGTATTTTCGGTGTATATATTTCCCCGAGAATTGACAGAACATCAGTTACTTTATTTAGATCTTTCGATTCCGCGTTAAAAAGGAGTACATCAATGATCTTTTCCTTAAGCTCTATTTGCTCTTCGCCTAAAGCTTTATATAAGCCCTTTAGCTCCTCGAGAGGATATTGCCATTCGTCCTTGCTAAATTTTCGGATCCGGTCAAGCAATATTGCCGATATTTTCTCCTTTAGTTGACTTTCCGCTTCACTCAAATAATTAGCCAAAATAATCACCTGTAAGGATTGATTTCCCAGATTTGATCCGTCGAATTCCTTTATAGCAGCCAATGCGATCTTTTTTCTAATTACACCATCACCCGCGCCTAAGCGGGCATAAATATCTTTTAAAGACACAAAATCATTCTGTTTAATGAGTGCGTCTATCTCCTTACCATCAAATATGTTACCTCCCGCACCTGTATTATTGTGTGCTCCTCGGCATAACACTTCTAGTTCTTTATGCTCAGCCCTTACCTGGTCTAATATATACGACCTGATGTTCTCATCGTTATTACCTAATTTTGCATAAATGTCTTTGATTATTTTGCCAACATTTGCAGGATCTTTTTTGTACCTGTTTAACAGAGCTTGTATTATCTTCTTTTTTAAGTGTTCCTCATCACGACTAGTTCCCTGGAATAATCGGTAAAAATTATTTATTGCGTCATTACTTTCCTCAAAACGCGCCGCATGGCGGGCCAATACGTCAACGATATATGCTCTTAGCGATCTGTTTGTTATATCCGAACCCTCAAAGATATTTAATAAAGCGCTGATGGGATAGTAATATGAGCCGGCATCTGGCTTGTTCAGTTTGCCAATGATCATCCTCATTATCCATTTTTGTCTGTGCCTATCAGACGGGCTTAACTTGTTATAAAGAATGCAAAAGGTGGCGATATAATGTTCGCGATAATAATCCGGACCATTTTCTATTTTATCTATCACGATATTTAATATCTTCTTTTTTGACGCGTCATCTTCTTCTCCAAGATTTACATATACGTGTGCCAGCGAATCAGCATAAATAAATTTGTCCGATAATGACAAGAGCCTTTGTATGATCGCGTTTTTCATTTCTTTATTTTCAGCATGTAATTGTTCGCATATATCAACAAAGAGTTCACATGATGTATGGTAATAACCGCTATTACCTGATTCACCGATATTTTTGATCAACACATCAATAATGCCGGTTTTTAGTGGGTTTTCTTCTGGGCCTAATGTTCGATATACGGTTAATATGACCTTACGTGAGGCAAAACGGTTTTCTTCGTTAAAATCATTCAATTCCCCAAGAATTGTCTGGATCATCCTGCGCTTCAGGGCGGCTTCGCCAGGCGCTATAGCTTTGCACGCTTCTCCGAGCATAAGAATGGCTGATTCTCTATTGCCAAACCCTTCACCTGCATATCCAGCAAGGATCGCGTTAACTATCAATGATCCAAGTTGTTTATCCCGAGGTTTCAATGACTTTAATATTGCGACAAGTGCATCATAAGTTTCTTGCTTTTCTTTATTATCCAGCCGCCACAGCCTGTTAATTATCGCTTCAAGCACTTTTATCTTAAGTTTTTCCTCTTCAGGTGATAAAATATCGCTTTCCTGAAGGTTCTTAACTATGCCAAGTTGCGTATCAAGATCTTCGGCTAGCCTAACCGATTCCTCTTCGGCATATAGAACTACCTGGTTTCTAGAAAGGTTACGCAGCTCAAGCGGCGCATTTGCTTCCATGTATTCCCAGAAATCCATACGGCAATCGATATTTGCCTCTTCTCTTTTGGGATGTTTTGATATTTCCTTATCATACGAACTATCATCGGAGCTTATATAAGCATCTCCACCGGCCATTTTGTTGAACTTATTAAAATAACTGTTTAAATTATCGATATTCATAGTGATAATAAATTACACTGCCCTCCATTATATACATCGTAAAATATGGGTGGATATTTCAGGCTTTAATAAGAAAAAATCGGGGAAATTTACTGATGCGGGGGGTAGTATCCTCTTATTTGACCTTCTTCACGAACGAATGGAACTCCCCATCCTTATCTTCAACTCCGAGGTACTCCTGCCCCGTCGCCTTGCACCACGCGGGCATGTCGGACTTGATGCCTTCATCGGAAGCGATCACCTCCAGCACCTGCCCTATCTGGAGCTCCTTTATCTTTTCAGAGGTCTTGATTATCGGAACCGGACAAAGGAGGCCATAAGCGTCCAGGGTAACATCTGCTTTCATATATCCTCCTGTGTCATGCTGAACTTGTTTCGGCATCTCAGACCTAGAACAAAACAGACCCTGAAATAAATTCAGGGTGACCAATTCTATATAAAGTAACTGATCTTCCCTTCGCTCGCGTTCTGCAGATAGGTGGCCGCGCCGGCGAATGAATCGACTTCGGGAATAAAATCATCTTTTTCGAATCCCATGAAAGCGAATGTAGTGGTGCATGCTACGAACTTTACGCCGAGGCCCTTGGCCATCTTGATCATCTCTTTTATGCTGGGGATCTTTGACTGCTTCATCATTATCTTCATCATCGCCGGGCCCATGCCGAGCATGTTGAACTTTGACAATGGGAGCCTGTCAGCGCCGCCCCTGTTCATAAAGTTCATAATCCACTGCAGGATATTCCTTCCGCTTGTAAGCTTTTTCTTTCTCACCACGTTGAGTCCCCAGAACGTGAAGAACATGCTCACGTCCTTGCCCATGGATGCCGCTGTGGTCGCCAGAATAAAAGCTGCCAGCACTTTATCCAGGTCTCCCGAGAACACGACAATATTAAATTTATCTTTTTCCATATTGGCCTCCTTACTTCATCGGAGACATCGCCCGTAATCGTTCGACTATCGGAGGAAGTTTTTCTATGACATAGTCGACATCATCCATCACAGCATCCTTGCCTATCGAAAAAACAAGCGAGCCGTGGACATCCTCCTCTGATATGCCGATCGCCAGGATAACATGCGATGCTTTGAGCGCTTTTGAAACGCATGCGGAACCGGTCGATACCGCGATCCCCTCCATGTTGAGGAACATGGACATCGATTCTCCCTCTACGAATTTCGCGTGGCCGCTCGCATGGCCAGGAAGCCTGCTGGTGGGATGCCCCGTTATGAAGAAGTTCGGGATCTTTTCCGGAAGTGTTTTTAATAACTTATCCCTCAATGGGGTGAGTTTCTTAATTCTGTCAGCCATCTCAACTTTTGCGAGCTCCGCCGCCTTCCCCATGCCGACTATGCCGGGGATGTTCGCGGTGCCCGCGCGCCTTCCCTCTTCCTGTGTCCCTCCGATAATGTAAGGAGCTATCCTGACGCCGGTCCTGAGATAAAGCGCTGCTACTCCGGTTGGTCCGTAAAAAGAATTCGCGGCAAGAGATATCGCGCACGCGTTAAGATCGTCAACATTGACCGGGATGTTCCCGACCGTCTGCACTCCGTCGATATGGAACGCAATGCCTTTCCCTTTCAACATTCCGCCGATCTCTTTTAACGGTTCAAGAGTGCCTATCTCATTGCTCGCTTGCGTCAGGGTCACGAGAATGGTCTCCGGCGTGACAGCGGCTTCCACCGCTTTCGGATCGATCAGGCCGGTCCTGTCCACCGGAAGATATGTGACCTTATAACCTTCTTTTTCCATTTCCTTTAGAATATACAGAACAGAGAAATGTTCGATCGCTGACGAGATGATATGTTTACCTTTTTTAGAATTCGCTTTTGCAAGCCCTCTCAGCGCGAAGTTGTTGGATTCCGAACCGCACGACGTGAATATTATCTCTTTTGGTTTCGCCCCGATAAGCTCCGCTACTTTTTGCCTTGCCAGCTCGATAGCATCGGAACTTTTTGTGCCAAAGTCGTGGACATTGAGCGGGTTCCCGTAAGTCTCTTTAAGATGAGGGACCATTTCGGCTACAACGCGGGCATCAACCGGATTGTTCGACATGTTGTCAAAATAGACCGTTCTCTTATCCATAGGTCCTCCTTAAAGCGGCCGTCCGCCGTTCAAAAGGCGGTTCGCCAGCTCCCCGATAAAAAAGCTCAGGATCGCGACCCCCATGCTGATTGTGAACATTTCCAGGAACCTGGACCTGAAGGATATTTCTTTAACCACAGAATAATAGAAGGTGAATATGAATATCATCACTGTCGCGGCCACGAGTGTAAGCGCGAGACACATAAGATACTGCGGGACAAGCATGTACGGGAGTATAAGGAAGAAAACCGCGAAAGAATAGGCCATGAGAGTATAAAAAGAGGCTTTCAACGGACTTTTTTCTTCCCCCTCGGTCTTTGTGGAGAGATATTCGGACGCCGCCATTGAAAGCGCTGCCGCTATTCCGGTTATAAGCCCGGCCATCCCGATTATTTTCGCGTTCTTAAGGGCGAACGTCAATCCGGCCAGCGTTCCCGTAAGCTCAACTATCGCGTCGTTAAGGCCGAGCACAACGGAGCCGATGTATTTTAGTTTTTCCTCGTTGATCATCCCGATGAGATATTTCTCGTGTCCGCTCTCATCGCTTAGTATCCTGACCGCTTCGGGGAACTTTTTTGTCATGCGGCCGTAAGACAGCTGCGCCTTTGCCTCTCCGCCCTCCATCAGCTTTATGCCGAAGGTTACCCCGAACAGCACGGATATGATCACATAGAACCAGTATTTGATCATATCGGGGCGGACTTCCCTCCCGGTGAATTTTTTCCATATCTTATAATGGCGCCCCTCGTCCGCCGATATCCTGCTGAGGATGGCGCAATTACCCTTGTGCCTTATCAGGCCGGATAGTTTTTTGTAGATAAGATGTTCTGTTGCCTCGTTCCGCTGAAAGCTGAGGATGTCTCTTAGCGTTCTCTTGTCAATTTTTCTCATCACAGGTCACCCGGTTTTATCGTGAAAAGGGCCGTGCTTACAAGGCGGTGAGTTTGCGTGTCAACTGTATTAATCAGCATGTCCGAGAGCCTTTTCCTGCCGCTTGAGTTATCGGCAATATGGATCAGCGGACCGTATTTTGAGCCGACGTGGATCCCGTTTGAAGAAGCAAAGACAGGTATCTTGAGTTCAAAAGCATAACGGCCGGAGGACCTTCCCGAGGCCCAGCTTCTATTGTTCTCTTCTCCGATCATTTTGGTGTCCGCATCGGGCATGGAGATCTTTATCTTGCCGGGATATTCGAAATCGGCCAGCACCCTTACCCTGTTGAGCGGGCTCTGGGCGGAGCTGAAAGACACCCTAACGCTTGTTCTCCTGAAGCCCTGGCCCTTGTCCTTTTTCTGGCCCGTAACGCTGCGACCCACTACCATTACATATAAGAACTTGCTGCCCAGCGAAAGCCGGACGGCCTGCACATCAAGGCCCGAGCGGTCTTTGGACAGCGTGTGAGGCTTGCATTGATATTCCCGGCCGAACGTTTGCCAGTCCCAGAATTTGCCGTCAATGCGAACACAGTATCCGGGAAGAGTAAGGAACATCAAAATGACCAGGAGCCAGCCGACAGTCCTCATATAAATTATTTTATCACACATGCACGTCAAAATGCTGGTGTAAATCCTCTATTATGGGATATAATAATTTCATGCTCAAGTCCCCTGACGGAAAGTTGTTCTATCGGGAATGGACGTGCGTTTCGCCGAAGGCTGTTCTTTTACTTGTCCACGGCATGGGCGGATACTCCGGAAGGTTCTTTGAGATGGGCCCCTACTTTGCCAAGGCGGGCTTTCAGGTATACGCCATAGAGCAGCAGGGCCACGGGGAGCACCCGACGCCGCGGGGCCACATCAGCAATTTTAAGCTCTATACCGCGGACCTCAGATCGATGGTCTCGTTCGCAAAATCGAAGAATCCCGGCAAAAAAGTTTTCATTTTCGGCGAATCCATGGGCGGCCTCATCACTCTTGATTTCACAATCCACCAACAGAAGATGATAGATGGGGTAATACTGATGTCCCCCGCGCTCAAGGACAAGCTCGGTATGAGCCTGGGGAAAAAGGCATCGATCTTTTACAGCTCCATTTTTGATCCAATGAGGCTCTACGGCTCGGATTTCGACGCCGGCATGTTCACTCGCGACAAGGTGATGGCGAAAAGGATCGACTCTGACCCGCTTGAGGTCCGCAAGTTCACGGCAAAGTTCTACCTCGCGATACTTAAGGCGATGACATACGTGGGAATGCGACCGCGCAGGATAAAGATACCGGTCCTGATGATATTGGGTGGCAAGGACCTGATGATCGACGCGGTCACCGGAGGCAAATACTTTGGCAGGATCGGTGCAAAGGTGAAG
>Ga0315295_10000798_pt1 | contig 26719 bp, 29 predicted proteins | sample YL17G14_0_MG_FD_204453 | JGI IMG/M metagenome (GOLD analysis project Ga0315295, IMG submission 204453) | Sediment microbial communities from Yellowstone Lake, YNP, Wyoming, USA - YL17G14_0 | ecosystem: Environmental > Aquatic > Freshwater > Lake > Sediment | place: USA: Wyoming | collected... | reverse complement strand
TCCAGTTCAGCCGCTGCGTCCAGTGAAGGAGCCACCATTAGTCCGCAGGCAAAGATAGTGACGGTGGTCCCGTCTCTCATAACTATCCCCTGCCCGATCTTCAATTCATAATTATCATTTTCATGGATCAGGGGCGTGGCCGGGCGGGAAAGGCGAATGTAAGCCGGCCCATGGAAAGCGGCCGCGGCTTTGATGATCTTGTCGGTTTCAATGGCATCGGAGGGAACCAGTACCGTCATATTGGGGAGCACTCTCATGATGGCGATGTCTTCGTTGGCCTGGTGGGAAGCGCCGTCCTCGCCGGTCGTTATCCCGGCATGAGTCACCACGATCTTCACGTTCAAACGCGTATAAGCCAGGCACATGCGCACCTGGTCCCAGGCGCGGCCGGAACCGAAGACCGCAAAGGTGGAAGCGAAAGCTATCTTTCCACAGGCGGCCAATCCGGCCGCGGTCGAGATCATATCCTGCTCCGCCACGCCCATGTCAAAGAAACGATCCGGGAATTCCTTGGCGAAGAGGCAGGTCTTGGTGGAAACAGAAAGATCCGCGTCCAAAACCACAACATCTTTATTGGTCCGGCCCAATTCCACCAAGGCCTTGCCGTAAGCGTCCCGGGTGGCGATTTTCTTGCGTTCTATCATTTTCCCTCCAGCTCGCAGAGCGCCTTAAGCGCGATCTCTTCTTCCTCTTTGGTGGGCGCCCGGCCGTGAAATTCGGTGGGCTTGTCTTCCATGAAGGGCACACCCTTGCCCTTTACTGTTTCCGCAACTATGACGGTGGGTTTGCCCTTGGTCCCCTCCGCCTTTTCCAGAGCCGCGATCAAAGATTTTATATTATGGCCGTCACAGCTTATGGCTTCCCAGTTAAAAGCCTTGAACTTATCCGTCAGGGGCTGGATACCCTTTATTTCCGCCACTTTCCCGTCTATCTGATATTTATTATGGTCCACGATGGCGGTCAAGCTATCGAGCTTTTGATGCCCGGCGCTCATGGCCGCTTCCCAGACCTGCCCCTCCTGACATTCTCCATCGCCCAGCAGGCAATAAACGCGGTATGATCTTTTATCCAGACGACCGGCCAAAGCCATTCCATTAGCTGCCGAAAGACCCTGTCCCAGTGAACCGGTGGACATCTCAATGCCGGGCAGGGTCAGCATGTCGATATGCCCCTGTAGCGAACTGCCCAGCTGTCTTAATGTTTTAAGATAGGCCTTGGGAAAGTAGCCGGCCTCCGCCAAAGCGGCATAAAGGACCGGAGCGGCGTGACCTTTGGACATGACGAACCGGTCACGGTCCGGCCAGTTGGGTTCAGAAGGCCGGTGCTTCATTTGATGGAAATAAAGTACGGTCAGGATGTCGGCGGCGGACAAAGAGCCGCCCGGATGGCCCGAAGCCGCGCGGCAGGTCATTTCTATGATGTGTTTGCGAAGTGTTAGAGCTATCTGCTCCAATTCTTTGATCTTTTGAGAAGAAACCATTTAGGAAATGATATCATGAAAAAAGAGGTCGTTCAACCGAAAAATCCCTTAAAAAGTGAAACTGCGGGGAGCAGATCTTAATTCAAAGACGCCGTATAGGTCTGAGGGCGGATTCATGATCAAATCTGGATAATCTGCCCAGTTAAAGGCTCCTGAATAAGAGATGGCTAATACCGTATAAGCATAGGTTTTTCCGCTTACCAGGGTGCCGCTTCCGGTTATACCGGAGGGGAAAGAGATACTGGTACCGGAAATGAACGCGCCCCAGATCGACTTTGATTCTGGACTGGTTTCAGTAATAGCTAGGATGTAATTGATATTACTGCCAGATACCGGATTCCAGGCAAAAGCAGGCAGGGACCCGGAAAGATTGGCATTATTGGCCGGGCTGGGACTTGTTAAATTCAGGGCAGGAACAGAGGACAGATCTAGATCTTGAGTGCCCCCAGTTGAATTGTAGAAATATTTACTGATCTGATTACCATTTGAATCCTGCGCAGTAAGATAGATCAAATAATAATCGCCGGCAGATAAGGGTGGCAACCCTAAGACCTCGTAGGTGGTAGCGGTGCTCAATAAAGATATTTGGGTAAAATATCCTCTATGCTGATAACCCTTATATAAAGAGCAAGAAATAGTTCTGCTGACCGTATATCCGGAAGGCACAGAGACATTTCCGCTCAAGCTGGTATAAGTCCCGAACCGCAGGTCCAGGGATTTGGTTTCCCCCGGATTGGCGGTCACTTTACCGTAAGTATAATATAATGTGCCCCCGGATATATTATAATAAACGGTTACATATACTTCCCCCTCATCCGGAGCATTGGAGATCGTATAGGTCTTGGTGCTGGCATTGTAACTCCAATCAGGCCATTCGCTGGATTTTCTTGATGAAACGGCGCGACCATATATAGTAGCCCCAACCGGCAGGCCTTCGATCGTACCGGTTATAGTTGCCGTACCTTTTCGCAAGGGGAACACCACGACCTGCGGTGAGATCAAGAAATTCATTCGGCTTCTATTTGCTATTAAGGTGGTTGAGTAATAATTATCCTTGAATACGGTAACGGCTATTTCGCCGGCGGGAATACCTTCCAGCTTATAATATCCATTGGCATCGGTAATAGCGGACTTAGTAGAGGTCATAACGGTTGCGCCGGAAGTACCGGTATAAGTGCCGGTATTATAATTTGCGGTTGCATAATCATAGACATAGCCATCGATAGAGCCATAATTGGGCTGGTCAACGGAATGGATCACATCGTCCGGGATCCCCTCCCCGCAGCCGGAGATAAATCCCAAGCCCAAAATCCCAAATCCCAATATTATTAAAATGATTCTCATTAAAACTTATACCCAATCTCCGCCAACAGGCCACCGGCGGTATTGTAACCAAGCTGGGAGAACAGTTTGCCAAAATCCCGGCCCAGAAGTATCCCCGCGCCTATATGGCTGCCCTTGCTTACGATCGAAGCCATCCCGCCGATATTCTTGACCCGCACCGAATAGTCCATATAATTTATGGTCAATCCCCAATAATAGACATCTCTCAAGGTGAAAATTCTCCCGCAGGCAGCGCCGGTCAGCGTGTATTTATTCCCCACCCCATAACCCGCGCCGATAAAGAAGAGCGGATTTATATATTCTAAATGAACCATGGGGGCTCCGCCGCCCAAGCCGCTCTTAATTTGCCAGCCCCGTTTAGTTTCAATCGCTGGTTGAGGTGCAACTACTGCTCTTTCGCTTGGCGCATAGACTTCCACGCTTGGTGCGATCGTAGCCGCGATCGGTTCCGGCGGAACAGGTTGCATATACAATTCTTCTTTCAGCTCTTTTATCTTTGCTTCTTTAGCTTTGATCGATCTTTTTAATTCCTGGATATACTTTAATCCTTTGGCCTTTTTGAGCTTTTTGCGTTTTATCTGCAAATTGTATTTACTAATTTTGTTGTTTGTTTTATTTATATCGGACCTTAGCGCTTTTATCTCATCCAGGGGGGCGGCCCCGGCCAGGCCGAAAGAGATCAATATCAGGATTATCAAGATGAACAGATTATTTCTCATAATATTACTAGTTCCGGTTCAAGTTTTATTTTAAACTTTCGCCTGACCTGCTTCTGAATTAAATCCATTAGCGATTCTACATCTTTGGCGCACGCTTTTCCAGCATTAATAATAAAATTGGCATGCTTTTCTGAAACCTCTGCGTCCCCCACCCTCATCCCCTTGCACCCCGCTTCTTCGATCAACTGGCCCGCAAACCTTCCTTTGGGATTCTTAAAGACCGAACCGGCGGAAGGCAGGTCATAAGGTTGCTTTTCCAGCCTTTTCGCCCACATCTGCTTGATGGTCTCCCGGATCTGCTTTTTATCACCCTTAGCCAACTGGAATTCTACCCTGGTGATAACCATGCTGCCTTTTTGGAAAATGCTTTTTCTGTAATTATATTTACATTCCTTTTGACTTTTGACTTTTAAAATTTGACTTTTATCAAGTCCCCAGACCCTCAGTATCTTATCGCCTATCGCAGACTTGCCAACCCCCGCATTCATGGCGACTGCTCCTCCAACAGAACCAGGAATCCCACAAACGCATTCTAACCCGGTCAAACTATGGTTCATCGCGATGTTTATAAGTTTATGAAGAGATGCTCCGGCTTCAGCAATGATCCGGTCGCCTTGGACTTCGACCCGGGAAAAGGCGGGTTTTATGACTACGCCATTAAAGCCCTTATCAGAAAAAAGCACATTTGAACCTTTCCCTAAAAAGAAGGTTTTCAGCTTGTTTTTTTTAGCAAAATCCAGGGCCAAAGCCAGCTCTTCTGAGGTTTTAGCTTCTATAAAATATTTAGCCGGGCCACCGATGCGAAAGGTGGTATGCCGGCTGAGAGATTCATTCTTTTTGAGTTTCATCTTTTATTTTCAAGCGGGAGAGGATCTCCTTGCAGATGGTATTGATGTCCCCCGCTCCCATGACCAGGACCACATCCCCGGGTTTTAAAATGGTAGGCAAATATTCCGCGATCCTTTCTTTGCGGGGGATATAGATGACCTCTTTATATTTTTCAACTTCCATTGCGATGGTCTTGCCGTCCACATTGGCAATGGGGGGTTCCCCCGCGCTGTAAATGTCGGTCAAGATCGTCAGGTCCGCGTCCGGGAAGGCCTCTCCAAATTGCTTGGCCAGGTGGAAGGTCCGGGTGTAGCGGTGCGGCTGAAAGACCGCGATCAGGCGCTTTTCCTCATCCCAGGCCATACGAGCCGCCCGGAGCGTGGCCTTGATCTCGGTGGGATGATGGGCATAATCATCAATGACGATCACACCTCCCACCTCCCCTATGATCTGGAACCGCCGTTTAGCCCCATTGAACGAGCGCAGGATGGAGACCACTTGGGGGAAAGGTAACCCAGCCTGGATCCCCACCGCTAAAGACGCCAGGAAGTTCTGCACGTTCTGCTCACCCGGGACTCCCAGGCGGGCCTCACCCAGCAATTTCCCCTTGTAGTAAACATCAAAACGCGTGCCCATGCCGCCGAAGCTCAAGTTGAGGGCGCGCAGGTCCGCGTCCGATGAAAAACCATAAGTGACGCGGGAATTGGAGATCTTGCTGAGCAAACTGCGGATCTGGGGATTATCGATCCCCAATATCAGGACCCCGTCCTTCTCCAGCCGGGCAATGAATTCCTCGAATATCTTCAGGAGATTTTCATAGGTGCCGAAATATTCCATATGATCCGGTTCAATATTGGTCACGATCGAGATATTGGGGGTAAGTTCCAGGAAAGAGCCGTCGGACTCATCTGCCTCTGCCACCGCGTACTCCCCCTGCCCCAGCCGGGCGTTCCCGTCCACATAATCAGTCTCGCCGCCGATCAAGAAGGTTGGATCCAATCCCGCCTCCAGCAAAATCTTGGCGATCATGGAGGTGGTAGTGGTCTTGCCGTGGGTCCCGGCCACCGCGATCCGCTTCTTATGCCGGTTCATGATATAAGAGAGCATTTCCGCGCGTTTTAAGATTGGGATCTTTTTGGCCAAAGCTTCCTTAAGCTCTACATTGTCTTTGGGGACCGCGGAAGAGTAGACCACCAGGTCAGCCTCGCGGATCTGTACGGCATCATGACCGATGAAGATCTTAACCCCCAGGTCCTTGAGCCGCATAGTATTGCTGTTCTCCTTGAGATCCGAACCGGAGACCTTATAACCCAGCTGGTACAGGATCTTGCCAATGGCGGAGACCCCGCATCCTCCGATGCCGATCAAATGGATATTCCTTACCCTTAATAGATCAACTGATCGCATAAATTAGATCCACTATCTTGCTGGCTGCGTCCCTCCGGGCCAGCTTCCGGGCGGCGGCCCCCATATTTTCCAGTCTGGCCTTATCCTTCAGCAGGGAATTTATGGTAACCGCCAGTTTATCGAGTTCACTGTCTGGCAGGATGATAGCCGCCCCCGCCGTTTTTAAAACCTGCGCGTTCAGGTCCTGATGCCCTTCCGCTGAATAGGGAAAAGGGATCAAAATAGAGGGCAGGCCCACGGCTAAGATCTCGGAGATGGCGGTAGCCCCCGCCCGAGAGACCACCAGGTCCGCCACTGCCAGACCTTCCTCTATATTATACATATAAGGAAGGGATTGGTAAAAGGGATAAGCCGGAGGATTTAGGATCTTATAATCACGCTCACCTATGACATGAATGACCCTGAGATCTTTGAATTCCGTGATCTGCGAAAGTACGGCACGATTTAAACTTCTGGCGCCCTGGCTGCCTCCCAGCACCAAAACGGTCGGTCTTTCCGCTGATCTTCTATGAATTTTTAAGATCCTTTGGCGAACCGGATTTCCGGTCACGGTCCCATTTAAATATTTTTGAGTTTCGGGAAAAGAAATCGTTAAGATTTTCACGAATCGAGACCAAAAGCGAGCGGTGAAACCGGGAAGGACATTCTGTTCATGAAATAAGATGGGCAGATTCAACACTTTAGCGGCGGCGATAACGGGAAAACTTACATATCCACCGGTGACTACTACTATCTGGGGCTTGAAGGTGTTCAGGATGGAAAGAGATTGAAAAAATCCCAAAAGCGACACGAAAGGAGCGGAAATGGCCTTATAGGATAATTTGCGGAGCAGTCCCCGCGCGGAGATGAGCTTTATCTCAAAGCCCTCGCGTTTTATAAGTTCCCCCTCTAAACCTTCCCGGCTCCCGATAAATGCGATCTGACCATTAGGGTCCCGTGACCTGATCTCCTCTGCGATGGCGATCCCCGGATAGATATGCCCACCCGTGCCCCCGGCGCAAATTATGATCCTCACTTGGATTGCTTCGAGATATTGGCCAGCAAACCGACCGCGAACAGATTGACGATCATGGCGGTACCGCCGTAACTTATAAATGGCAAGGGGATCCCGGTGGTGGGGATCAGGCCCAGGACCACCATCAGGTTCAAGAAGATCTGCACGGCGAACATGGCGACCAGGCCCGAGGCCAAAAGAAAAGTAAAATCATCTCCTGCCCGGCGGGCGATCCTCAAACCCCTGACCAGGAATCCCAGGAAGATCAGTATCAAGGTGGTAGCGCCAATAAATCCCAGCTCCTCGCAAAGCACCGCGAAGATGAAGTCCGCATATTGCTGGGGCAGGTAAAAGAATTTTTGCCGGGAATTGCCCAGGCCCAAACCCAGCCATCCTCCCGACCCCACCGCCAGCAGGGACTGGATGATATGGAATCCAATGTTCAAAGGATCGCTCCAGGGATTTATGAAACCCAACAATCGTTTTAAACGATACTGTGAAGTAAGGCTTAAGGCCAAAACTCCCAGCGCGGAAAATGACAAAATTAAAAGCAGATGCCAGAGCTGGGCTCCGGCTATGAAGAACATTATTAAAGCGGTCCCGAAAATGGAGATCGCGGTGCCCAGATCAGGTTGCTTGATTATGATGGCTGACACTATGCCCAGCAGCAGGAGCAGCGGGAAAAGACCGGAATAGAATTTCCCTATCTCCTCCTTTCCCTTGGCCAGAACCGCTGCCAGGAACACCACCATGGCAAATTTGACCAGCTCCGAAGGCTGGAAAGAAAAAACATAGAGGTCCAGCCAGCGGGTGGCCCCGCCCAAGGTCTTTCCCATACCCGGGATGTAAACTAAAAGCAGCAGTACGATGGCCAGTCCCAAAATGGAAAGCGACCATCTTTTAAGGTTGTGTAAATTGAGGTTTAAGGCGAAGTGCAAACCGAACAGACCCAGGACAATATAGAACAAATGGCGTTTTAAATAATAAAAGGGATCTCCCAGTTTAAGTGCCAGGGCCGGACTTGAGGAAAAGACCATGATCAGGCCTATCAGGACCAAAAGACCGGTCAAAAGGAGCAGTATAAGGTCGGGCCTCTTTTTCATTCGGGTAGTTCAGCCACCAGCTGTTTGAAGATCCGGCCGCGCTCCTCAAAATTGCTGAACATGTCAAAGGAAGCGCAGGCCGGTGAAAGTAAAACTGCATCCCCGGGTCGCGCCAGAGAATAAGAGGTATTTACGGCTTGAGTAAGATCCGAAGCTAAGATCAAATCCAGATATTGCTTGCTCTTTAGGACCGCTTTAAACCTTTGGGCCGCCTCCCCTATCAAGATCACTTTCTTCACCGTATCGGAGATAAGGTGCACCATGTCGGTTAGGTCCCCACCCTTGTCCCGGCCTCCCGCTATCAAAATTATGTTCTTTTGGCCGTTAGAGAGGGATTTGAGCGCTACTATGGTCGAATCAGGATTAGTTCCCTTGCTGTCGTTATAGAATTTTACCCCCCGTTTCTCGGTCACCAATTCAATGCGATGCTCTACCCCGGGGAAGACCTTGAGCACAGAGCGGATGATCTCCCGGCTTACCCCGCAGATCAGGGCGGCATGGGCGGCGGCCAGGGCATTTTCCAGATTGTGTTCTCCGGGTATCAAGATCTCAGCCGGGTCCAGAAAGGAGTCTTTCTTGGAGAAAGGGACCAGACGCGCTTCCGCCTGTCCGGCCAATTGTGAGACCAATTTATCCTCGGCATTATAGATAAGATAGTCGGTTTTCCGCTGATTCAAAAAGATCCGGGCTTTGGCGGCGGCATATTCCCCCATGGATCCGTGCCGCTCGATATGATCTTCGGTCAGGTTGAGGATCAAACTGATCCAGGGGCGGAAGGTCACAATGGTCTCCAGCTGATAGCTTGATATTTCGGCCACCACAAAGTCCAAGTCGCGATCATTCACCTCTACTAAGGGATTGCCGATATTGCCGGCTACCACCGCCGATTTGGCGCCCGCTTTCAGGAATTCACCGATCAGTGTAGTGGTGGTGGTTTTTCCGTTGGTGCCGGTCACAGCTAAGATGGGCTTGCTTAGGAAACGATAGGCCAATTCGATCTCAGAAATTATGGGGATATTTTTCTGCCGGGCCTTAAGGATCACAGGGATATCAAGATGAACTCCGGGGCTCAAAACTATCAAGTCCGCCCCTTCGATCGAAGAGTTAGTATGCCCGCCCAGCTCCAGTTTAACCTTAAGCCCCCTCATTTCGGCGAGCAGCTCTGGATCGAGTTTTTCTTCCGGGAGCTCTTCCGAGATGGCGACTAAAGCTTTAAGCGGAACCAGTTTGCGCGCCACCGCTACGCCGGACCTCCCCGATCCAAAGATCACAACTTTCTTGTCTTCCCAGTTGGTCATCCTAAAAACGCTCCTAAAATACTCAGTAGCAGCTGAAAAAGCCAGAATCCCAGGACCACGGCCGTTTCCGTTAATCCCAAAAGCTCAAAATGGTGATGCAAGGGGGCCATTCTAAAAACCCGCTTTTTAAAAAGCTTGTAGGCAGTGACTTGTATTATAACAGAAAGGGCCTCGATTAAAAAGACGCCGCCGATCACCATTAGCAGCCATTCATTCTGGGTGACAATCGACAGCCCCGCCAGGGACGCGCCAACGGATAAAGAGCCCACATCTCCCATGAACAGTTTGGCTTTGGGGAAATTGAACCAGAGGAATCCGAACAGCGCACCGGCAAAGACAAAGGAAAAAGCCGCTCCTCCCATCAGGGCTTGCTTGAAGCAAACCAGGCCGAAGGATAAAAAAGCCAGGATCGAGCATCCCGTAAGGAGCCCATCCAGGCCGTCGGTCAAATTGGTGGCGTTGGCCGCACCCACTATTATAAAAACCCAAAATCCAAGATTAAAGATCCAAAATTGGCCGGGCCCCCAACTGAACAACAGATAAAGCGAGAAAACCGTGGCCAGGCCGACCTGAGAGATTATCTTCTGCCAAAAAGTAAGGCCTAAATTATGGCCACGGACGATCTTTAGCAGGTCATCCAGCAGACCGATCAGGGCAAATCCAGCCATCAATAACAATACGGGAATATATTTGAAATCAACCATAAAAAGAGAGAGGATAATTATGGTAAGGATAAAGCCCAATCCTCCCATGGTGGGAGTGCCTTCCTTGCTTTTATGGGAAGCTGGACCTTCCTCCCTTTCGGTCTGGCGGGCGGAGATCCAGCGCAGATAAAAAAGCAGCGGTCCCGTCAAAAGACCTGACAGAACCGCCGCTCCGACAAACAGATAATACATCTACATCCGAACTATATAACCCGCTTCAGCCACCGCTCCTAAACGGGAATTGAGGGCCGCCTGCGCGTACCATTCTTTGCGCAGCATCATCCTGATGCCTATCCCCGCCCCGATCCCGCTCTTTTCCTTAAGGTCTCCCAGCAGGGGGAGATTTACCATTTCGGAATAAGAGGTGTAATCCAGGGTCAATAAACCGGCCAGGTTTTCTCTCAGCAGATAAGTCCCCAGCAGACCGGCGGAAAGGATCGAATAAGATTGACCCACCGCATAACCCAATTCCCCTGAAAGACCTAGTTTTTCGTTAACTTGCCGGATGTCCGCGACTCCCGCCACTCGGAAAGCCCCTCCGGCCAAGCCGGCTTTGGCGGAGATCGCCGCAAGCGAAGGGGAAATTAAAAGAATCAACAACACAAAACCAACCGCAATTTTCCTCATATCTACCTCCTTATAAAACAAATCTATATCCGCCCTCTAGAACAAAGCCGCCGCTTGACGCTGAGAAAGAAAATGCGCCGATGGTATAAGTGTAATTTGCTATACCATATTTCATTTGGGCGAAAGCGTTGCCCGCTCCGGGGATCGGGATGTCGGCGCCACCCAAGACCTGAAACCCGAATGCATTTATGTTGCCGGTGGATCCGGTGACGTTGATCATCTGGTAGAAAAGACCGCCGCCGGAGTAGAAATTGACCGGCATGCCCTCTACCGGCGCGAACTTATAGATCCCGTTGCCGCCGATCATCATGATAGGAGCTCCGCTTACCGGCCAATAACCAAGTTCCAGCATGAGGTCTACTGAAGGCATGATCGGCATCGCAAACTCGCAGCCCACCCCAAAGGAGCTCAAACCTCCTGTTCCTATCCCGATCTTGGGGGAAAGAGCCATTCTGGAAGTGAGAGCCGGGACATCCTCTTTTCTTTGGGCTTCAGCTGTAATAAGCGTGGTTTTTTTAATGATCACCGGCTTTGGCTTGTAAATCTGCAGTTTTACAACTGCTTTCTTCTGAATTTTCTTGGCAGTCTTTTTCACTATCTTTTTCTTGGCTGTGGTTTTGCGGGGTGCCTTTTTTTTGGCTTCCACCCAGTTACCGGTGCCAAGCATCAAGGATAATAGCAATAAAAATATTAATATTCGCTTTATATTCATTCTACTTAGTAAAGGGGCACTGCATCAATCAGGCAGTGCCCCTCTCATCAAAAACAATAAACCCGTTAACTAAAGTGGGAATCTTACCCCGAATTCCATCCCAATACCCAGGGCATTCACGGATTGAGACATTGGCACGCCGCCAAAGTTCCAATTCCAGGTGATTGGAGCCGAAGCATATTTTAACTGGCCATAAACGGTGTAAGGATCAAATTTTGTGGACGCTCCACCAAAAAATCCGAAACCGATCCCTCCAGTAAAATTGCCGCCACCCCAGGCAGTACCCATCGGGAACCCATAGATCAAGCCGCCGCCAACATATGGATCAATGGTCATGCCGCCTTCGCCTTGCTTGATCGACTGAAGATTATAAACCCCGTTAAGCTCTCCATAAACATATCCCGAACCACCGCTCCAGCCCCAAAAATCCCAGTTCAACTCGCCCATTAGATCGATGTCATCAGTTATCTTATAAAGCGGGGCAAATTCCACACCCAGCCCCATATATCCAACATATGAAAACTTTGGGGAAATCGTAAATCCGCCCTTTTTAGCGGCGGGTGCCGAGGCCGGTCCAGTTGTTTTGACCATGGTCGTAGTCGTGGTCTTGGTGGTGGTCTTCTTGACCGCCGCCAGAGAGGCCACACTCAGAACAAAAATAAGCAATACAGATAACGCAACAATTTTTTTCATTTTATTCTCCTTTCCAAATTAAAACAAATAAGAGGCATAAACCGTGCCGGAGAATACCGATAACAAGCTGATAGTGGCATTGGTGTTTTGTTGTGATAAAGAACTAATACTTATCGGGTAAATATCAACCCCGATATTCAAATGGTCCGCAATGATGGCTTCAGCACCATAGACGGCCGCAATGGTAAAGCCAGCAGTCGTAGGACTCCCAGCAGCCATTAAGCTATAGCTTGAATAATATAAGGCGGCTCCAGCGTGGGAGGGAATTGCTCCACCGGTCAAGTTGAACGTGAATTTCCCCCCTAATCCCATAGCGCTGCCTGAAAATCCAGTAGTGCTAGCACTCTGAAAAATCAAACCCGCTGACCCAGAAAAAGATTCCCCAATAAACCTTACATTGGCTATTGATAATCCTGCCAATGGCACTCCAAGAAAATTCCCTAGGGGTGTGTTCTCTACTCCCAAGCCAATTCTCATTCCAGTGACTTTGGAGGATTGAGAAACAGTCGCTACTTGCTTGGCGGGAGCCGCAAGTGCCATTGATGCCGAGAGAGTAAAACTGATGACCAAAAATAGGGCAAATATCTTTTTCATAAATTTCTCCTTTCTAATATCCCAATGACCTAGTACTCTATACTCTGATGATCTGAACTATCACCCCCTCTATTTCCCTCTTATCAAATTCGACACAAAATCCGCCATGATATCCTTACAACCCAGGCCGAAAGCTATTGCCGCCCCCAAACCCACCGCCCCGATGATCACTCCCAGACTAGGTTGTAGGAGCGAAGGGCCGATGCCCAGCTGCTCCAGCGCCAGCAGGAAAGCGAAAATGACAGTGGCGTACTGGATAAGCTTAGAGATGGGCTTGGCGCCAGCCAGACCCAGGTTGGCGGCTACCAGATAAACCAAAGCGCCTATCAAAATGGCCAAAAAAGTGCCCAGGGACAGCGTCAAAGCGGCTAAAAATATGATGCCGATATAACTTATGATCCGGTCCAAAGCCGCATCCACAGGGAGTTTTAGGCTGGCTGCCAATCCCATGACCAGCATAAAAATAGTGAGCCAGTATACAAAATCCGCCAGCAGCTCCGCTGAGGATTTCTTGATCTCGGCCTTTTCCAGAATAGTATTGAACTTGATCTCTTTCAGAGCGGTATCGAATTGGATGGTTTTTAATCCCGTTAGGACCACGCTCCTTAAGAAGCGGGCAATGATCAGGCCAATTAAAAGGACTAACAAGGCCAGGATCAGATTTAATAGCGGGGGGGCGATTTTATTGAAGACTGAGAGGAAAGAAACCAGGATCACGTCGATTGTCATAAGTCACTCCTTCGGGTGATCACATCACCCCTAGAATCAATGATACCAGCAAAAAGACCACCGCTAAAGTAGCGGTGATCCTATCTAAACCTTCCTCCAGCCCTTTGGGTGTGCCGAACAGCTTGGCCGCCCCGCCAATACCTCCCATCCCTTCCCCCTTGGCGCTGTGTAATAAGACGAACAATACCAGCGCTATTGCGGACGCGATCTGGATAAAGATCAAGAAACCTTTCATGGTTTATATCTTAACATAACCTTTTAGCGTGTCAAGGTAAAATGGAGCGGAGGGGAGTTGAACCCCTGACCTCCCCGGTCCGACCGGGGCATTCTACTAACTTAACATACTCCACAAACCCAGTGAAGATTGCTATTTATTGATATTTACATATCATTATGCTGCACAATAGCAATAAATGTCCTTTTATTCTGATGGTAACCAGCTAAGTAATTTCGCTAAAGGGTCGAGATATCTTACGGCTTTGGTTGTGGGATTATATTCCCATTGTGCTTGCTTATTATTCCCACCATCTATGCAATCAAGCGTAACAATCCAAACACCAGAAGGCACTTGCTTCGCTGACCATTTCAGGGCTTTAAATCCGCCAGCACTTTCAAAGTATGCTACCACATTCTTGATTGGGTCTGCAGAGCGTCCTTTCCCAGTTACAACAAGCGTAGTCTCTTTAACTGTCTCAATAATAAGAAGCTCAGATGAAAGACTTGGGAAATTTATTTTACGAGTTTCCTTTAGATGTCCACCAGCTTCTGGAAATTCTGGGTCATCAGGGATCAGCGCCGTTATGGGCAGTAGTTTTCCGCCTTCTCCGACTTTAGCAATCACATCTGATGGCTGCCCAAACATTTTAGTAAAATAAGCAATAACAGTTACATCATAAGTTCCAGCTATGCAAGGTTTATTTTTATTTGAAAATGCAACTGAAGAAAATTTACCATTATCAGCAACTATAACATTATCTTGCGCAAAATAATTTTTGTATTTTACGTCAAGCATTAACTTTGTTCCTTTTGGGAGTTTGACTCTGCCAATAATAGTGATGCCACCATTATTATCACGTTGTGCCGAAAGTTCTTGGACTAGTGTTTCTTTGGCAATACTTGGGGAACTAAACATTATCATCAACATACTAACAACAGGCATGATTAATAATCCAACAACTAAAAGATAAAATCTGTTCTTATTTATATTATTCATATTTCACCTCGCATATAAATTATACTCTTATATGCGGTAAATCTAAATGGAGCGGAGGGGAGTTGAACCCCTGACCTCGGCGTTGCGAACGCCGCGTTCTCCCAACTGAACTACCGCCCCATTGATCAAATTTTCTATGAGCCCCGGACCTCCCCGGTCCGACCGGGGCGCTCTCCCAACTGAGCTACACCCCCATTAATCAAACTCTCAATAAATTGTCTATCTTTTTGTCTTTTAATATAGTATTCGCGTTTTCTTGCGATGGTCGCGTCTTCGAATTCTTCTTTATATACTAACTCAAATGGCGCTAAAAATCGATTCCCTTTTGTTTTACCGTTATTATGTTCTTGAATTCGTTTGTTAAGGTCGCTGGTGTATCCTATATAATACTTGCTGTTTTTTAGGCTTTTTAGAATATAAACATAATACATGAAAGTCTGAACCTTGACCTCCCCGGTCCGACCGGGGCGTTCTCCCAACTGAACTACCGCCCCCTATTTGTCTTGAAGGCAGGCGATACCCGGAAGGGCCTTGCCTTCAACGAATTCCAGTGAGGCTCCGCCGCCCGTTGAAATGTGAGTAATCTTGTCCGCCAAACCGGCTTTTTCGATGGCGGCCACGGAATCCCCGCCCCCGATCACCGAGATGGCGCCATTTTGTGTCGCCTCGGCAACCAGCTTGGCTATGGCAGTAGTGCCTTGACTGAACTTATCGAACTCAAAGACCCCCATGGGCCCGTTCCAGAAAATGGTCTTGGCCTTTTTGATGGCATGACTGAATTTAATAACCGTATCTGGTCCGATATCCAACGCCATCCAGCCATCTGGAATACCAGCCCGGGTGACAACCTGGGAGTCGGCATGGGCGTCAAATTTCTCCGCCACCACGTGATCAATGGGCAGCATGACGGTCTTGTTCAAATCAATGGCGGTTTTTAATATTTCCTTGGCTAGAGGTATTTTATCTTCTTCCACGATCGAGTTCCCTACGCTCACATTGCGGGCCTTAAAGAAGGTATAAGCCATGCCGCCTCCGATTATCATGGTATCCACCCTGGCAAGTAAATTCTGGATAACTTCGATCTTTCCGGAGATCTTGGCCCCTCCCAAAATGGCCACAAAGGGATGGGCGGGATTTTCTATCAACTGGCCCAGGAATTTTATCTCTTTTTCCATCAAGAATCCGGCATAACCTTTTAGATATTTGGTAACCCCTTCGGTCGAGGCATGGGCGCGGTGAGCCGTGCCAAAGGCATCGTTTACATAAATATCTGCCAGGGAAGCCAGTTTTTTAGCAAATTCCGTGTCGTTTTTCTCTTCTTCCTTATAAAAACGGACATTTTCCAGAAGGAGGATCTCCCCACCCTTCAAGGCCGCGACCACCCCTTCAACTTCCGGACCGATGCAGTCTTTAACATATTGGACCGGTTTCTTGATCAGATCAGACAATCTTTTGGCGACCGGGGCCAGGCGCAGTTTATCATCGGGACCGGCCTTGGGGCGGCCCAGGTGAGAGACCAGAATGACCTTGGCGCCTTTTTCAGCAAGATATTTGATGGTGGGAAGCGCGGCGCGAATGCGAGTGTCGTCGGTTATGTTTTGTTTGTCATCCAGAGGCACGTTAAAATCAACGCGCGTCAGCACCCGTTTTCCGGTCAGGTCCTGGATGTCTTCAATGGTCTTTTTAGCCATGGGAATTACAGTTTACTGGCGATCAGCTTGGTTAAATCCACAGTGCGACAGGAATAACCCCACTCGTTGTCGTACCAGGAAACCACCTTGAAGAACCGCTTTTCACCTTTAAGATTGTTCTGTAATGTAGCCAGCGAATCATAGATCGAGGAACGGTCGTCATGGATGAAATCGGTAGAGACCAATTCGTCCTGGCCGTAACCAAGAATGCCTTTGAGATAGGTTTCCGAGGCCTTTTTCATCAAGGCATCGATCTCTTCGATCGAGCTTTCCTTAAGAGAGCGGAAGGTCAGGTCGACCACGGAGACATCGGCGGTCGGGACCCTGAAAGACATGCCGGTCAATTTACCTTTGGTGACCGGCAACACTTCTCCTACTGCCTTAGCGGCGCCGGTGGTGGAGGGTATGATATTAATAGCGGCCGCTCTCCCACCCCGCCAATCCTTTTTAGAAGGACCGTCCACGGTCTTCTGGGTGGCGGTATAGGAATGGATGGTGGTCATCAGACCCGTCTCGATCCCAATGCCTTCTTTTACTATGACATGAACCAAAGGGGCCAAGCAGTTGGTAGTGCAGGAAGCATTAGAGATGATGTTATGCTTGGCGGGATCATACTCATTATCGTTAACTCCCATGACTATGGTCTTGACCTCGCCCTTGCCGGGAGCGGAGATCACAACCTTCTTGGCGCCCGCCGCCAGATGACCTTTGGCTTTTTCAGAATCCGTGAACAGGCCAGTGGATTCGATGACGATATCCACTCCCAGGTCTTTCCAGGGGAGCTGGCCGGGTTCCTTGGTAGCCATGATGCATTTGACCTTGTTCCCATTGACGACCAGGACATCTTCCCCGGCGGTTTCCAGAGTTCCCTTGAACCTGCCATGGATAGAATCATATTTCATTTGATAAGCGAAATATTTGGCCTCAGTGCTGATATCGACCGCGGCCACCACTTCGAGCTCTTTTCCCAGTACCCCCCTGTCAGCCATAGCGCTCAAAACCTGTCTGCCGATCCTGCCGAAACCATTTATTCCAACTTTTACCTTTGCCATCATTTTCCCCTTTCTATATCTTCGCGAACTGCTGATTATATCATGCCTCAGAGCTTATGCGCAACCGTGAAATGTGGTAAAATCGGTAGCATGGAACACGCTCCCTGGAGGATCATCATCATTGCGGCAGGGGCTTCCTTGATCCTGCTGATCGGGGTTTTTGTCTTTACACTGCCCAAAAAAGCTACTTTTGAAACTGAGCCAGTGGAAAAAATATTGGAGTTCAAATCAGCTTTCATTGCCGGTCATGAAGAAGGCAGGAAAGTCTGGGAATTCTATGCCAAGGAAGGCTGGTCGGGTAAGAACAAAGAATTCACACTGCTCAGCGGGGTTTCCAAAGGGAGGATGTACAATAAAAAGGACGGAGATCTAATAGTCAGGGACCTTAAGGCCCTAAGGGTCAAGGCCTTTCGTTATTCTAAGATCACAGAAGCTTTTGGATTGCCAGAAGGTGAGACCAAAGGTCAAAGCAAATTGACCGCTTTTATCGCTTTCACCGGTAAAAATCCCAAGACCAAAAAGCGCCAGTTCGCCGCTTTAGTCACGGATTACCTTAGATACGATCCCAAGGCCAAAAAATCCAATCTCTCCGGACATATCAGGCTGCAGAGCTCTAAACTGACGCTAAATTGCGAGGTCCTGGAAATTGATCATGAAGCTGAGATCGCCCGCTTAAATCAGAACCTCACAATTAAAAGGAAAGACCTAACCTGCAAAGGAAAATACCTGGAATATAGCTCCAAAGAGGAAAAGATAAATATAGAAGGCAGCGTGGAGGCTAAGATCCAAAGCTCTCCCCATCCCACCCGCCTTAAAGCCACCCAGGTGGTGTTTTTTGCTGATGAGAAGAAGGATTTTACCGCTGTCGGCAGTATTGAAGTGCAGCAAGGCAAGAAGTATTCGCTGGCCCAGCGCGCGGTCTATAATCAGCCGGCAAAAAAACTCCTGCTTCAAGGCGGGGTAAGGACGGTGATCGAGAAGGCCCGGGCGATACTGAAGGAGGAGACCGTGGCTAAGCTTAAAAGCAAAGACGCCAAAGAGCTCCTCCGGGAAAAGACCTTCTTAACCTCCGATTCCCTGGAGCTTAAAACCAAAAGCGGGGATGCGGTGGCGCGGGGGAGAGTAACTGTATCTCAAAAGGGCCGAGAAGGCAGGGCCGACCTGGCGGTTTATTCTGAAAAAAATGAGACTATCACTCTGACCGGGAAGGTTTACCTCAAGAAGGAAAATCAATGGATCCGGTGTCAGAAGATCATTATCTCGGTCAAGAACGAGACCTTTGAGGCGGCGGGTGAAGTGGAGGCGGAGTTCAAGATCAAGAAGTAAGCTTTTTGATCATCCGCGCCACTTTTTCTTTGGCTTCTTTAGTGCGGCGTGATTCCAGTTTTATTTTAAAGGTTAGGATATCGCTTTCTCTTACTCCCTCCGGCAGGAAAGCCCTAGGAAAATCCACCGCTTCCCGCTCCTCCTCTCCCAGGAGCAGAACTACTTTTCCATTTTCGATACGATCTAATAAACCCCTGAATTTCTTTTCCGCTTTCATGTTTGCTCCCTTAGAATATCAATTTCTGTCTCCGCATGGCGATGCTCTGCAGTATCCCGATAGCGGTCATACTGATCAATAGTGAGGTCCCGCCATAACTGACAAAGGGCAAAGGGATCCCCACCACCGGGAGCAGTCCCAGTGTCATCCCGATGTTCGTGAAAATATGAAAGCCCAGCATTGCCGCTATCCCCACCGCCAGGGCCCCGCCTAAAAAGTCCCGGGATTCATCCGCCAGCTGAAAGGTCCTCCAAACAATGGAAAGCAGCAGAAAAAGCGTGAATATCGAACCTATAAATCCCAATTCCTCCCCGATCGCGGAAAAGATAAAATCCGAATGCTGGATGGGTATGAATTGCAGCTGGGTCTGGGTGCCGTGCATGAATCCCCTGCCGAATAGACCTCCTGCTCCTATGGCGATCTGGCTTTGCAGGGTGTGATAACCAACCCCGTGCGGGTCGGCCCCCGGATTTAAAAAGGCCAGGATCCGCAGGCGCTGATATTCCTTGAGCGATCCCCACAGGATCGGAAAGGCCAATCCCACTCCAATATTTATGCCCAGGATCAAGACCATGTCCAATAGCTTGATGCGAGTGAAATACAATACCAGCCATAAGGCCAGAAGATAAAAGACCCAAAGATAAAGATTCTGCCTGAAAAACAGTGAAAGCACAGGAGTTATGATCATGGTCAGGAGCAGGGGCGAAGTCCGGCTCCAGATCAGCATTCCCAGAGAAATAGCGATGATCACCAGGGCGGTCCCCAGGTCCGGCTGGCGGAATACCAGGAAAAATGGGATGCCGGCCAGGATCAGCGGCGGCAGGATATTGGATTTTTCCTTCTTAATATCAAAGTAAGTAGCCAGGGTGATGATCAGGATCAGCTTGGCTACCTCAGAGGGCTGGAAATTAATGAGGCCGAAGGAGATCCAGCGCTGCGCCCCTTGAGCCGTGACCCCAAAGACCTGTCCCACCAGCAGGAGCAGGAGCATCAAGACATACAACCAGGGAGCCAGCACTTTCAGGTGGCGATAATCCAGATAGGCCGCCGCCGACATAAAGATCAGGCCCAGGATGGCCGCCCCGGCCTGGCGCTTCAAGTAAAACAACGCGTCCCGTCCCGCTTTGCTTTCGGCGGAATAGGTGGTGGAGAAGATCATCAGGAAACTTGTTAAAATGAGCAGGGCAACTGCCCACCAGATGAACTTGTCTGAGACCTTGAGCATGCGGAAGTTGATCATTGGGTGAGTTCTAAGGCCTTGAGCATCCCCTTGGCTTTGTTCTGGGATTCCTGATATTCAGCGGCGGGATCGGAATCAGCCACGATCCCCGCCCCGGCCTGAAGGTAAGCCTGGCCCCTGGACAGGACGATAGTTCGGATGGTGATACAGGTGTCCATCTCCCCGGAGAAGGAAAAATAACCTACCGCCCCGGCATAGGGGCCCCGCTTAATGTTCTCCAGTTCATCAATGATCTCCATGGCCCTGACCTTGGGCGCCCCCGAGACCGTTCCGGCGGGAAAGGAAGCCCGCAGCAGGTCGATCGCGTCCAGGCCCTTTTGCAGTTTACCCTTGACGTTGCTCACGATATGCATGACATGGGAATATTTCTCAACGGTCATAAGTTCGGTCACTTCGACCGAGCGGGGTAAACAGACCCGGCCCAGATCGTTGCGGGCCAGGTCCACCAGCATGATGTGCTCCGCTCTTTCCTTGGGAGAAGCCAGCAGCTCTTGGCTTAATCTTTTATCTTCCGCTTCATTTATTCCGCGCGGGCGGGTGCCGGCAATGGGACGGATGATGGCTTCCCCCATCTCCAGCCGCACCATCACCTCGGGAGAAGAGCCCACGATTTTCAGATCTCCCAGCTTAAGATAATACATGTAAGGAGAGGGATTGATGGTCCGCAGGACGCGATATAGATCGAAGGGATCACCCTTAAAGGCAGCCTGAAAACGCTGGGAAAGCACCACCTGAATGATATCCCCCGCCCGGATATATTCCTTGGCCCGCTCAACCATTCTCTCGAACTGCGGTTGAGTAAAATTGGAGCGTACCTTTAATTCTTTTTTGGGCGCCAGAGGGATCTCGAATTCCGTGGACCTTAAAGGTTTCCTAAGTTTCTTCTCCAAGGCCACTATCTTGGCTATGGCTTCCTGGTAGGCCTTTTCCGGATCGCCGGTTATGTGCGCGTTGGAAATGATCAGGATCTTGTGCTTGATATGGTCGAAGGCCAGAATGGTATCGGTGAGCATGAGCTGCATCTCCGGCAGTTTGAGATCATCCGGATTTTTGGCGGGCAGCTTCTCAATATATCGAACTACATCATAATTGATATATCCCACCAATCCTCCGTGGAAACGAGGCAGACCGGATATTCTGACCGGTTTATAACTGTTTATTATCTTTTTGAGTTGCGGGAAAGGATCGATCCCGCTTTTGAATTTGTAGATCTTTTGAGGATTGGCCCCCAAAAATGAATAGCGGGCGATCTTTTCCCCGCCTTCCACCGACTCCAGCAGGAAAGCGTAGGGGCCTTCTATCTTTTTATAGGCTGAGACCGGGGTTTCCATATCGGCCACGATCTCCTTGTAGACCGGGATCAGGTTGCCCTGTTTGGATAATTTGACGAATTCCTCTTTATTTGGGTAGAACATTTCGGCTCCTTAATATCGCTTCGGCCGCTATCAGGTCCTCCGGAGTGGTGACCTTTAAATTCTCGTAAGAACCCATAACCATTTTAACCTTTATTCCCAGGTCTTCAACCAGTTTAGCGTCATCGGTGGCCTTCTTTCCCGAAGCATAAGCCCGGGTGATGATCTCGTATTTAAAGACCTGGGGGGTCTGCGCCTGCCAAAGATCATCCCGGTTTAAGCTGCTTTCCACTATCAACTCTCTGCTATCCACTTTTTTTATCGTATCCTTAACCGGCACCCCCACCACCGCTGCCCCGTATTCCCGGGCTTCCTTTATGGCTTTTTCAATAACATCCGTGGTGATCAGTGGACGGGCGCCATCGTGGATTATCACCAGCTCCGTATCCGGAGATACCAATTTAAGACCGTTGCGCACTGAATCGGTCCTTTCCCGGCCGGATTCGGCCACCGCACAACCCAGGAGCTTGGCTTTTTCCAGGTCCTCATTCGCCACCACCAGGATGATCTGATCTACGCCTTTTATTTTCTTGAACGCTTCTACGTTCCAGGACACGACCGCTTTCCCGGCCAGGGGCAGGAATTGCTTGGGCTGCCCCATCCTTTTCCCGGAACCTCCAGCTACAATGATAACCGCGATCTTCATTTCGGCACCCGGGTCAGCAATCTATGACCGTTTTTAGTGACTTTGACCATGTCTTCGATCCTCATTCCCCATTTTTTAAGGTAGATCCCCGGCTCGATAGTTATCACCTGTCCCGCCTTGAGCTGATTCCGGTTTTTTCGGGATATTTTCGGCGCCTGGTGAGTTTTATGCCCGATACCATGACCGGTACTATGCCGGAAAAATCTCCCGAGACCTGCCTTCTCGATAACCCGGCGGGCTGCTTGATCCACCAACCGGCATTCCATCCCAGCCTTAATCCTTAAAAGAGCCGCTTGCTGGGCTCTTTTTAATAATTTATAAACTCTTCTTTGCAGGGCGCTGGGTTTTCCCAGGATAAAGGTGCGTGTAATGTCAGAACGATAACCTTTATACAAAGCCCCAAGATCCAACATGACCACTTCCCCTGCCCGGATTATTTTGCGAGAGGCAAACCCATGAACCTTGCTGGACCTCCACCCCGAAGCCACGATTATCCGAAAAGCTTCCTTACGGGCCCCATATTCCTTAAGCTTTTTCCTGATCCAGCCAGCTACTTTTTTCTCAGAGACGCCGGGACGAAGCTTAAGCTCCCGGAAAACCCTTTCCGCAATCCGGATCGCTTTACTTTGCGAGTTCAACTGCCGCTCTTAATCCCAAAAGGTAGCTATTCAAGCCAAAACCGGTTATAACGCCCGAGGCCTTGGCGGAGATCACCGAGATCTTTCGGAACTCTTCGCGGGCATAGATGTTGGAAAGATGCACTTCTACCGTGGGGATACCTGTGGCCGCGACCGCATCGCGGATGGTTATGCTGTAATGGGTATATCCGGCGGGATTGATCACCAAAGCTGAATACCCTTCTTTTTTAACCGAACCGATCTTTTTGGCGATCTCCCCTTCCCCGGCCAGTTGTTCGATATCCACCTGCACGCCCAGTTCTTTGGCCAGCTTCTGGATCTGCTCCAGAGTTAACTTTCCATAAACTTCCACTTCCCGGGTGCCCAACAGATCCAGATTGGGCCCGTGGATCAACAGTATCTTTTTCATCATGAAATCCTCCCTGCTATGTTATAATATTAACATAAAAACCTCGCAAAATGAATAAAAGAATCTTATTTTTAAGCAATGGTCATGGCGAAGACGGCATTGCCGCAACCCTGATAAAGGAGTTAAAGAAAACCTCCCCCAACCTGCCTGTTTCAACCCTGCCCATAGTAGGCCAAGGGAAAGCGCTGGAAGGTCTGAGAGTTAAGATCCTGGGATCGCGGCGGGCCTTGCCTTCAGGCGGATTCATCTATCATAATCTTCCCAATCTGCTCAAGGATCTATCCTCCGGATTGCTGACTAACACCTTTAGCCAAATAGGGATATTGCGCTCCCTAAAAGGCCAATTTGACCTGGTGGTGGCCATTGGCGATATCGTGGTCATGGTGGGAGCGGTCTTGACCCAAACGCCGTTCATCTTCGTAGGCTGCGCCAAATCCGACTATTACGATTACAGCTACACTCCCTGGGAAAAGTGGCTGTTGAAGCGGTACTGCAAAATGGCCTTCCCGCGCGATGTCTTGACCACCGACAATTTGCGCAAAGAAGGGATCCAGGCCGAATTCGTGGGTAATCCCATGATGGATGCCATAAATCCCACCGGCGAACTCTTAGGGACCGATCCGGGCTCGCTCGTGGTAGGTTTTTTGCCCGGCACGCGCGAAGACGCTTTTTTAAACCTCGAGGACCTGGTCAAGGTGGCCAGGAAGATCCTGGATTTTAAGACCGGCCCAAAACCGGTTGAGTTCTTGGTAGCACTGGCAGAGAACCTGGATGCCGCCCGGGCCTTAAAGCTTATTCCTGCCGAGTTGCCCATCCGGATCATCCAGGGTAAATTTGCCGAAGTGTTGAATCGTTCAGATATTATCGTAGGGCTTTCCGGGACCGGGAATGAACAAGCGGTAGGGATGGGTAAACCGGTGGTCTGTTTCCCGGGAAGAGGCGTACAACATACCAAAAAATTCGCTCAAGACAAAAAACAGCTCCTGGGAGATTCTATCTCGCTTGCGGAAGCCGATCCTTCTATCGTAGCGCAGGAGGTCTGGACCATAATCAAGGATCCCGCCCGGCAGGAAGCCATGAGAGAGGTTGGAAAAGAGAGAATGGGCGATAAGGGAGCCGCCCGGAAGATCGCGGAATTTATCCTCCATGCCTAAGAAGATAGTCATCATCGGCGCCGGTCCTACCGGATTAGGAGCCGCTTATCGCCTGCAAGAACTCGGCTATCGGAACTGGATCATCTACGAAAAAAATCCTTATGTAGGAGGGCTTTCGGCCAGCTTTAAGGATGATCTGGGCTTTATCTGGGACCAGGGCGGGCATGTGATCCATTCGCACTATAAATATTTCGACCGATTGATGGACAAGCTTTTGGGTAATGATTATTTGGAACATCTGCGCCAGGCCTGGATCAGGATCTATCAGCGCTGGATCCCCTACCCCTTCCAAAATAATATCCGCCATCTTCCTGAAGACGAGATGTTCGAATGCTTGATGGGCTTGATCAAGGCGCAAGAGGGTAAGAAAAAGAGCCGTAACTTCAAGGAATGGATACTTAATTCATTCGGGCAAGGCATCGCCAGACACTTCCTGCTTCCCTACAACTTCAAAACTTGGGCCCATCCCCTGGAAAGCATGGATATGAATTGGATTGCGGAAAGAGTAAGCGTTATTGATCTTAAAAGGATCCTGGATAACATTCTCTCTCAAAAGGATGATGTGGAATGGGGACCCAATAACCAGTTCCGCTTTCCGAGGCGCGGGGGCACCGGGGATTTATTCAATCGGTTCACCAAATTCATCAAGGGACGTTTATTCCTGAATAGGGAATTGATAGAGGTCAAAACGGATGAGAAAAGCCTGAGGTTTAGAGATGGGGAACAGTCACACTATGATGTTTTGATCAATACCGCCCCCCTGGACCAGCTGATCAAAATGCTGAAAACCAAAAACGCTGTAGTCGCCGCTTCCCATAAATTAAAGCACAACAGCGTCCTGGTCGCGGGCCTGGGATTTAAAAAGCCCTCTCCCAGCTCTAAGTGCTGGATCTATTTCCCGGAGGAACGTGCTCCCTTTTATCGCGCTACCTATTTTTCCAATTATTCTCCCCGGAACGTTCCCGGAAAGGGACATTATTCATTAATGTGCGAAACCGCTTACTCAAAACACAAGCGGCCTGATCGTAAAAACATCTTAAGCCGAACTATTCGGGGACTGATCGATACGGGGATCATCCCCGATCAGGAACGTTCCGCTATCATCTCCAGGTATCTGATCGATATTGATTATGCCTATCCCATCCCCACTTTGGGAAGAGATAAGGCCTTGGCCGTCATCCAATCCTATCTTGAAAAGCAGAACATATACTCCCGGGGCAGATTCGGCGCCTGGAAATATGAGATCGGCAATATGGACCACTGCGTGATGCAGGGAGTGGAGCTTATCGACCGCTTGCTTTTAGGGCAAAAGGAAAAGACTTTCAGATGAACATCTTGATCCTGGCCCGGATGACCACCGCTTTTGACGGCTCTACCGCAGAGAAACAACCCCTGGGCGGGTCCGAGAGCGCCCTGCTTTATATGTCCAGAGAGCTCGCCGCCCTGGGTCATCGGGTCGTGATATTCAATAACTGTTTCTCCGGAGAGGGATTGCACCACGGCGTTGAATACCAGCACTTGACCTCGAACCGCCAGGTGGTTGAATATTCTAAAACTCATTCACCCGATATTTTTATCGCTTTTCGCGACCTCCCTGCCCTGCTCCTCCCCATCCGATCCCGCAAAAAGATCTGGTGGGGGCACGATGATTTTTCAAATATCTGGAAGTACCCGGCCCTGCTTCAACTGATCGGCTGGATAGCTTCCCGCTTCACAGATAGATTCTTCGTGGTGAGCCAGTGGATGGGGCAGATCCTTGAGAAAAAGCTCAAGATCCCAAAGGAGAAGCTCTATATAACCCGCAACGGGATAAATCTCAAATATTTTAAAGGCCCGGGGTCAAAACGTTATCCTCACCGTCTGGCCTATACCAGCGTTCCGGAGAGAGGCCTGGATGTCATGCTGGAAATATTTCCCCAAATAAAGAAGCGTTTCCCCGGATTGGAACTGCACGTCTTTTGCGGATACGATCTGGGGATCTTAAAACCGGAAGACAAAGACCGGCTCTCTCTGCTTTACGCCCGCGCCGATCAACCGGGGGTGATCTTAAGAGGGAACAAGAACCATATCGAGCTGGCCCAGGAGCTGCAACAAAGCTATCTCTGGGTTTACCCCTCGCACGAGAATAAAAATGCCAATTTTTACGCGGAAACCTCCTGCGTTGCGGCGCTGGAAGCGCAGGCCGCCGGGCTGCCGGTCGTGGCCGGAAAACGCGGCGCCCTGCCCGAATCGGTAAGTGACGGCAAGACCGGAATACTGATAGAGGGCAATCCCTACTCGACCGAATATAAACTTAAATTTTTAAACGCGGTGACCGATCTTTTATCAGATCCGGAAAAGTGGTCCCGGATGAGTGAATCAGCCCGGGAATATATCCGCACCAATTATCCCTGGTCTATGATCGCCCGGGAATGGGAAGAGGAGCTTAAATGCCTGCTGTCTCAGTAATAATCGTAAATTACAACAGTGAAAAGTATCTGCCGACTTTC
>Ga0315295_10000797_pt1 | contig 26760 bp, 27 predicted proteins | sample YL17G14_0_MG_FD_204453 | JGI IMG/M metagenome (GOLD analysis project Ga0315295, IMG submission 204453) | Sediment microbial communities from Yellowstone Lake, YNP, Wyoming, USA - YL17G14_0 | ecosystem: Environmental > Aquatic > Freshwater > Lake > Sediment | place: USA: Wyoming | collected... | reverse complement strand
AAGCCGATATTTTAATTTGTTTGTTTTCAATTGCAATTTCCCGAACTAGCAGAACCACCAGTACTATAAGTTTCTGAAAAACTCGAGGCCGCTTGCTCAGTAGTTAATTTTTGTGAGCAAAAACCAGATTGATTATCAAAACCACAGCAAAGAACTGTTTTTAATGCTTCAGCAGTTCTACCGCCAAAATCAAATTCACTTACTGCTTTTCCGTTCAAAATTAAAGCTGGAGAACCTCCAACATCACATTTAGTCGGATCTTTTTTACATTCTGGAGTATCATTATATTTATCTTGATTCTCAAAATCTTTTTGAATATAAGCTACACCTTTATTAGAGTCCTCCATACAGCTAGTCAAAATAGTTTTATCGATCTTGGCGTTAGTTAAACAAGAATCAACATCGCCTTTTTTAATATGACAGGCAATATAATCCCAGTATTCATTAGCTTGTTCTTCTCTGATACATACTTGACGTAAATTTTCTTGAGCTTCTTCATCTCCATGCATAGAGACAACCTTATTGCCGTTCACTTCTCCTATGTATTCAACTTTCATATATTTTGCAGCTTCAGGAATACTTTTTATTACTTCACTTAAAATCCTTTGCATCTGCAAACCAAAAGGACATTTACTCACTACAAAGACTTCTAAAACAGGCGCTTCATTTTTAGCTAAATCAGCACAAGTTTGTTTAACAGCTGCAGCTTTAGTGGTGGTAGTGGGAGTTGAAGTAACAGGTGAAATTTCAACACCTGAGGTAAATAAAATCTTTCCATCTTTAGTAACATAAGAATCATATACATTGTCGCCTATTTTTAATTTAAATTTATAAACTCCGCTAACAGCTTCAATACTCTCTAAAGAAGCAGTCTGATCTTGCAGCATATTATTATTAATATAATCAATAGCTTTTTGAGCTACTTTCTGACCAGGTTGAAAAGCAAGACCAAAAGATGATGTCCTGGCTTTATCCATGCCAATTAAAATAATCACTAATAAACTGGCAATAATTATTGGCAGATATATTTTCCAATTTTTTATCATATTTTTTAATTTTAAATTTTAAAAAATCCCGTTCTGAGAAAATATTAACATAATATTGATTTTAATTCAAGAATAATAAAGTCTAAATTTGTCTGCCGAAATTCTAACGAAAGCAGGGGCTAATGGACGACGTTCGAACCTGTTTTATGGAAATTTAGCTTCAATTTATTACCCTACCCTACTATTTACTATATCTTTTATTTGATTCTACCTATTATGATCTTGATTAAGCTTGTTAATTATCCATTTTTTTGTACCACCACGAATATTAAAATTATGTTCGGCCGACAGTGTCCTCTGCATCCAATCTTTCACTTTAGATCTATCTTCAGGAGGACCTCCAAACGCATCCCTTAATTCATTGATTCGATCTGACATATTTAAAGTGAAGTCTTCCATTAAATTAACCACTTCCTCTACTTCACCGGCTTTAATTTTTTCTACAAGATTTCTCTGACTGTCTTGGCCCATATTATTGAAACGTCGCAAAGTTTCCTTTGACCCCAAATAATTCCTAAAATAATCAACTATTCTTGAGTCAAAACCGGTTCCATCTGTACCTGCATCTAGGGATCTTTTCATAATAGCTTGAGGCTCGTCTAGTTCTGATTCTTTTTTTCCGTCTGGCACTTTGACTTCAACTTGAAGTTTCTCAAGCCTTTCTTTTTCTGTCAATAAACTTGATGAATCTTCATTCATTTTATGTTCTTCTATAGATTTTGGCAATGCTTCAATATTTTTTATAACATCTTGATGGTGTGTAATATCACCCTCCAAATATTCGGGCTGACCCTTTTCAGGTAAAATATTCTCCGAAGGTTGGATATTTTCTGTTTTTTCTACCCAATCGATATTATCAGGACCTTTTTCTAACGAGTTCATATTTATATATTTATTTAATTATTACAACTTTATTGTACCACAAGTTCGAACTTTCTTTAACCCTAATTAAAAAAGTCTCTCTAATAAAGGCTTTTTAAAAAGCAGGGTCTAATGGACGACGTTCGAACCTGTTTTGTGTAATAAAAAAGCTCTGGCCCTATTTAAAGAAACCAGAGCTTCTGCTCATTTCGTCTTTTTCCTCCTCAACTTTAGTAGGATTCACTAAATACAGCGACAAACCAGAATACAAGAGCAAAAATAAAAGAGAGCAAGTACCAAAATAAGAAGACTCTTTGATATGGAAAAACCACGATATTGGCGGGGGCAGTAACTATTGTACCATTACTCCCTTCATCAAGAACCACTTCTCGAATCTTCATCAGAGCATTGTCTCTCGTCAACTGGGGAACACTATCTGGATTAACTTTTGCTTGCTCAACCAGATTTTTTTCTACCTCATATGCACTCTTTAATTGACTATACCAAATACCTACATCTTTCCGGGGAATGGGAAAGAAGAAAGCAGAATTCCCGCTAGTTAGCCTTTTCTCTTCTAAATAATTAACTGCTTTCCCTAAAAATTCTGTCGCCCTTTCAATTGTTGGCGCATCACCAGCTAATTTAAGATAATCTTCGCAACCGACCCGGAATTTATACCATAATACTACATGAGTAACAATAGCAAAGCAGAAAGCAAGAGTAAAAAGAACCGCTAAAACATACTTTAAAGTACGCATTTTGAACCTCCTTATTTTTTATTTTATTTTTAAATACTAGACAGAGAGAAAGTAGCTACTAGAATAAACTAATAATCACTTTCTCTCTGTCTATAAGAAGATATTTTTTCAAAGAACTAAAAATACCCTATACTAGGGTAATATAAATATAGCATATCCTATTAGAAAAGTCAATAGTGGGCAGTGTAACTCGGTCTAGGACCTTTTGATATAAGACAGTGTAAGGCTTTTTTGAGTTATTTTCCAGTTCCTGTTTGAGGTGTCTCGGTCGGGAGTCTTTTCTATAAATGAGACAAATGAGACACAGAAAGGAGGTATTTTGGCGTGTCTCATTTTTCAAACTATTATCATTTAATTCGATCTATAGAAGCATATGAGATGAGAGTTCCCCAAATTGTAGTTTTATAGAGCACGGGGCTTGTTTGATTACTCGAGACAACTCTCTCTACTCTAAACCCAGGCCCTAATGATGTAATAACGCTATATTTTAACACCTTCTGAATTTCTTTAGGTTCTTCAAAAATATGATAGATCTTAAGTTTATAAGGAGGTTCTATGTATCGTTTTCCTAATTTATATTCAACTCCACGGATAATTTTTTCGAGTACAGGTATTAACTCTGGTGGCACAGAAATACAAACTTGAAGCTTTTTTGGAAAATCTTTATGAAAACCTAAACCAGGAAATGGTTTTATTTTCGAAGAGTAAGATTTTACCTCTTTTAAAAATTTCTTTCTAATAGTTTCTCGTGTAAGTTTTTCTTTCTCAGATATATTATTTACACCTATACCAAACAATACTAGTACTTTTTTTGTAATCCCCGAGGCCTCGGCCTTTTGAGGATCCACGCAGAGGGCTAATTTTGGAAAAAGGTTATTTTCTAGTTTTCCAAATTTCCCATTGCATTCTGTACAACTTGGCACTGTCCATCTTTGTACATACGAAGGGGTATTAGCAGGATACCAAGAACTTGGAAAAACATGATCTTTTGTTCTCTTTTTAAGAGTTTTTAAACAATGGGTACATCTTGTCATTATTTTATTCTTACTAATTTTAATAGATCTTCTTTTTTGATTTATATCTCTGAAGATTTGTTCTCTTATCAATTTCTAGAAGTAAATCAAAAAATCCCAACAAATTATGAGCGGCTTCAAAGGCCTCTTTTTTAGTTAATTTTCTGCCATAATCCTTTTCAAATATTTCCTGAAATCTTTCAATAGTTTCTTCTGAAATTCGCATGGATTATTATTTTGTCTTTTTAGTACCTATAAAATTCTCCTAATTTTTTATTGAGCAGTTATTCGTACCCCTTGTCTTTCTTCCATCGTTTAAATATTTTCTTAACTTCTTTTTTTTCGCCTTCCGACATCTGTTGAAAAATTAAGGGTTCAACTGAATCTCTTTTGATCATTGTTTCAAAATAATCTATGAGAATTTTTTGCTTTCCTTCTTTTGTTTTCAAATTTAAGCCCTCGTATTTTAATCCATCTATGCGGCCATGGCCGATGTCATTTCTCAATTCTTTAATTTTACGAAATAGCTTAACATTACTATTGGTACCAAACATATCTTCATAAATTTTTATTCTGTCGCCAAAATAAACCGTCATTGGATCATAATCTGGATCGTCGGAGTCAATTTTTGTGATATCTATACCATACTTTTCTTTTATAATCTTAACCACTTCTTCGCCAGAAGGGCCGTATTCCTTCGCCATCTTCCATGCCCCACAAAGCACTTGGTCAAGATCATGCTCCGTCATAAAACTAAGCCAAAAAACAAAAGAGACTGTGTCGGTTTGTTCCTTATCAAGACGAAGTGCGACATCAGAAATTATCCTTGCAAGTTCTTCATTACTCGCACCGTTAATTTTTTGTTTCAGCAGTTCAAATGGATCCATATTGCTCCTAATTTTTTGTTGGTCAATTAGTTATGGATTAAAACGACCAAAAAATTTTCGAAACTTTTGACTTGTTAAGACTGGATTAATAGTGGCAATATCTTCAGGGACATTCTCTGACAATTCATGTGTCCCAAATAACTCTGTGTCATACCAAAAATTCCACGCTTCTCTCACTCTTTCCTGATGCACAAACTCGGGCATAATACCAATTTCTAGCCAACCTAATCGGAATAAAGCTTTTGAAAATTCTTCCTCTTTATATCTAACCAATAATAAGAAAAGACCTGCTAACGCGTTAAGAACATTGATCAAATTCGCTTTGTTATAATTCTTTATTCGATTATGTTTTAGCAAATTATAAATGCTCCACCAACCATCCATATCTATATTGCGATAATCTTTATATGGTTTGATAACCTGTAATGGATATACATAAACCACAACCCTAGACTCAAATAATTTTAGATCAGAAAATAAGTTCGTTTCGAAATCATCTATATTTAACTTGCCAACTTTTCTAGAAATTGAAATATCTGTAAGGCCTTTAATTTGAACGGTATCGTTGTTATTCTTACCCAGTCCAATAATATTTCTTGATACAGAATCAACTAAGCTACTAATATCCAGAAATAAATTTACCAACTCTGGAGACCACGATTGTTCATTCTCTTTCGTCAGTGGAAGCACCCGTAAAATATCCACGAATTTTCTCTCAAAAATCTGATAACTATGAAAAATAAAATCTACATCCTGTGGATTCCATGGTATGTTTACTTTTGTTGGATTATCAGTCATAAATTTATTCTCCTAATTTTTTGTTGGCTAAGGTATTAATAAAAGTTATCAAAAAATCAATAATTTCTCCGACCTCTTTTGTGATTAAATCAATAAACTGAGACGGAGACAAAGAACTTGTTTCTTGAAATTCTTTATCTTCACGCCATGGAACATTTACTATTTTACTTCCTGTCATTGGTCTAAGTGGGTCAGTAAAAGTCCATTCTACAGTACTTTTCTTTTCATGACTTACTAATCCTCTAAATTCTCTTAATGTATCGTTCAAATTTTGTATATTCACTAATCTGATAGCAATAAAGTCTCTAAAGGTATCTTCTTGTCTTTCTCCTTGGTTTTCCACAGATTTCAAGAACTTTCCTATTGAGTCAAATTTAATATTCTGCACCTCTGGAAAGAAAAGCCTGAGAAAGTAAATAATTGATTCTACGAATATAAACCCAAAAATATGAAGCGACTTAATATCGAGATTCAATTCGCTGGTTTTATTACCGCCTCCTGCTTCACCACTAATTCTAGAAAGTATTATTTCTAAATCCCTTAGTTCAGATAAAATTTTACCTACTTCTTTACTAAAGATATTGTCTTTGTGAATAGACAAGCTCTTTTGTTTATTTGCGTGTTGCTGAAGCAGATTTATTTTTTCGGAAAGAGAGATTAAGTTATTCATTTTTCTTCGACGATCTTGATCTCTTCCGTGGTGAGACCGTAGAGTTTATAAACCATTTGGTCGATTTGTTTTTCGTATTCTTTAACTTCTTCCTTTTTTGCAGGATTTTCTAAATAGTCGCTGGCTTTGGTAATCGCCATAATTTTATCAACGACTTTATTAAACCCTTCTCTTTGTTTGATGGTGGGTTTTTTGAACGGCAATCTTAAAATGTGGGGAGAATTAATAGAAAAGAATTCGCCGCCAATCTTAATTGATGGATTTTGTATTGCAAATATCCATTGATATAAATTTGAATTTAAACAAGCCAATAGAGTTTTACTATCTTGAATAATATTTTTTTCAATTATTATTCCGTATATTCCAATAAAAACTGACCCTTCTTCATCTAGTGCTGCCGTAATTCTAGTATCGTTTCCTCGAATAAGAATTTTAGGAATGAATAGAAAATTTTGCCAACGTGTTTTTGATATAATTTTATTCTTATTACCAAAATAAGGAGAAGATATCGATAAACCGGTAACCCTAACTTTCTTACCATAATTAATTATGTAAGGCGATAAATTAGAGCAAACTAGTACTTTTAAGCAACCCTTGGTATGTTTCTCGCTAATATATTTTGACCATAAATGATAATCTTTGGCACGTGGCGTACCACAAAATATTTGAGACGGATTCAATACCTCCGATAACTTTTTTGCTTGCGAGAAAACCTTTTCAATCAAAACATTGAGTTCAGGATCAATAATTTCAATCCTGTCGTTATTAATACATAACTGTTTTGACAAGCTAATTTCTTTATAATTATGCTCTAGATTTTGTATTGTTCTTGCTATCTTTACTTTTATTTTAGTTAGTTGATTATTTTTTTGAATGATGCTTATTAAAGGATATGTTGCTGCGTCAAAAATATCGGTTGCGCGCGAAAGGTCAAATAATTCTTTAATTGAATAATTAAATATTAATTCCCGGATTTTAGTGCCATATTCGCGAACTAAATACTTATCAGGCGTAATATAAGTTAAAACGCCATTCAATTTTAGTATATTCAAGCCTTTCTCAATAAATAAAACGTAGTAATCAAAATCTTTATATGCTGATTTATACACTTTCTTGACTGCCTCTTTCGTATTATTGTCTTGATCCTGTTTAAAGATCCTTATATATGGTGGATTAGCAATTACAACATCGAATCCCTTCTTATCTTCAAAAACATCAATAAACTCTAGTTTCCATACAAAGAAGGGCTTTGCCGCTTTAGGATTATGAAGATTATCTAAAACTTCTTTGATTTTCGCTTCGGCGAGAAATTTATCACCCCAGCTAGCAAGGTATTTCTCACGACTTTTTTGATCTAACATATTGGCCTTAGCCTCTTCATTTTTCCTTTGCGTTGCCAAATCTTTCTTTCTCTTTTCTAAAGCTGAACGAACTAGCCAATCTTTAATATCATTTATCTCTTTTCGTTTTGCCTGCTTTTCTTTGTCATCGTGAATGTCAAAATAATCTTTAACCTTTTTCTCTAATTCCACAATTTTTTCTTGTTTACCGGTATCAACTAATAACGTCGCTTGCTGTCCGTTTTCCTCACCATTGTAAAATTTAACTCCTTCGTATTCTTCCAAGAGTGAATTACCGCACATCAAGCGATAATCAAGGTTTGGCAATGGTTCAATATCTTCCACATTATAATCAACCACCAAAGACAGCCATAAACGAAGCTTGGCTATCTCAATAGCACCCGGATCGATATCTACTCCGTAGATACAATTTTGAATTGTTTCTTTTTTAAATTCGTATTCGGTTTTTTGAGGAATCAAATATGAATCGGGTGTTGTCTGAAGATACATTCGTAATTTCATAATCAAGTTAAGCATTCCAACTAAAAACGCGCCGGAGCCACAAGCTGGATCGCAAACTTTGATACTTTTAAGCAAATCGTCTAACTCTTTCCATTGACCGGGAGTAAAACTTTCACCCTTTTGTTTTTTGAAGTTTTCAAAACTCTCCGAATAGAAAATGTAATTTCTCACATTTTCTTCTGTGATATTTGAGTGATTTGAAACAAGATAATTAACCAATGATTCACGGCACATATAATAAACTATCTCTCGTGGTGTATAATAAGTTCCCTTACCTTTCCGAAGGTTCTCTGGAAGCAAATTTTCAAATACCTTACCAAGCATTTCCGGATCAACGGCAACTTCTTTATCATCCGGACTTTCTTCCTCAATGGTGAAGTTATATCTCTCAAAAACATCAAAGATTGCCTTAAAGATATTATTATCAAGACAAATTAGACTATTCTTCCAATCATATTCAGCTTCAAATAAACCGCCATTCAGAAAAGGAATACGACAGTTAAAATCTTTGGAGAAACTCGGATCAACCGAATTGCGGCGCGGATTATTTAGAATATTATAGAAAAGTTTTTCTAGGTAATCATTATAAAAATTGGTATTCTTTTTTATCGCCTCACGAAATAAATCACTCATAAATTTCTTATTGCCTTCACCCCATTTACCACCGGAAGGAACGCCAAGCCAACCTTTCTTTTGAACAAAATACAAAAACACGATTTGACCAAGTAGTTTTTTAGCAAAGTTTTCCGGGTTTAAACCATTCCGGCTAGCTTCATTTTTAAAAGTATGGTTTTTAGATAATTCACCCAAAAGGCTTTCGAAAAGCTTTCGATATTCCAGATAAAACTCTTTGGTAACTTTCTCAACCGAAAACGCTTCTTTGATTTTTGCTAACGTGGAAAAGTCACCTTCACCAATTCTTGAAAGAAATGTTTTATTTGTGAATTCTTTGCTGACGAAATAGGTAAATCGACGAAAACTTGACCATTCTCGACGACTACCAACCACCTCAGGATAAATTAAAGAAAAACGAAAATTACCAGAAGTGTCATAAAAAATAAAGATGCCGGCAGAATACACTGCCAGTTCTTTTAAAATCTTCTTGGCTTTTTCGTATTGATTTTTTTTACCCGAACGTTCACTTAAATCCTTCTTTGCCTCTACACTAATAACAACTAATTTCTCAGTAGTAGAGAATTCAATCTGACCGAGTTTTATTAATCCAGAGAGGTCAGAATCATTGTACTGCGACAATTTTTCATTGCTTAAACGAAAATTACCCTGTGCTTGAGTTTTAAGACGAAAAAATTGGGTGAAATCATCAATTTTGAAATCCTTAATAATTTTCTCTAACTGATCTCGTGGCATAGAGATTGTTATTTAATATTTTCTATCGCAACTATAATCTCACTTTGCATACTACCAAGCTTATGTTGGATTTTCTCCAAATAATCTTCTCCCAAATCATTTTTTAACTTTCCGAACTCATCTACAATCTTCTCTACATCTTTTTCTGAGGGATTGTTAGTCTGCAAATTTGCAATTCGACGCAAAGTAAAATCAGGAAGGGTTTTGTAGTCAATAATATCTTCCAATAATGTACGAGTAAAAGATATATATTTTTCGAAAGCCGACGGAGGATTATTTAAGAGAGCATTCAGGTTATTGCGTGCTCGGCTTTCTAAGCTGACTTCGCCAATTACTTGCCTCGTTTGATACTTAAATTGTTTTATCTTCTGATAATAATTCCAGAAGGTAGAACTTAATTCTTTTCTTGGTTCGTTTTTAGAGCATTCTATTTGGGAATACACTTCTTCGAAAGACGGCTCTTCTACTGATTCCCCATTATTCGTTGTTCTTATATAAAATCCGAGTCCTTTTTTAATAAATACGGAGAGTAAGTTTTCTTTACTGTTTTTAGCTACTTTAACCCGGGTAGGCAATTCTTTAACCCTCTCGACGATTTCTGGATGATTTATGATTATCTTGTTGTAGGCGAGACGAATTTTTGTCTGGGCACTTTCTTTCTCCATTTCTTCCGGATTGGTCATTATTCTTTGGAATAATTTGGCAGCCGTTGGTTCTTCATCCGCGTCGAAAATCTTTGCATCCTCGCCAAGTGTATTGTGAATCAAGAACATTTTTTGAGCGGCGATCTCCCGACTTCTTACATATTCAGCACCCTTAAGAGTTGGGAAGAAGTTATAGATAAACAGTTCATTAAAAACTTTTTTGCTAATACGATTAATACGGCCCACACGCTGAATAACCCTGGTCGGGTTCCAAGGAATGTCGTAATTAATAATTGCTCCAGCACGGTTCAAGTTAAAACCTTCTGAAATCTTATCTGTTGCTACAAGTATCTGATAATCATCTTTTTGCTGTTTATAGCTGGTATCAAAATTTTCTATTATTTCATCGATTTTGGCACTGGTTAACCCTTCTGCGGTAGAAAGGACCTTGTCTGGAAATGTGGATTCTAATTTCTCTTCCAAATACTTCGCGGTATCAGTATATTCGGTAAAAATTATAATTTTTCTTTGGGGCTCAGAAACTGGATGATCTGAAGATAATATGGTTTTTATTTGCTCGACCAGACAATTAAATTTCGGATCATCATCAACCAACTTTAATTCTTTAAGTTTGTTTAATAGCTCTTCAAAGAGTTTTTTGTCAGATTCGATATCCTCCAAAAACTTTTCTTTTAACTTAAAGTTGTCTACATCGTATACTTTATAAGACTTTGGATATTTTCTCTCTCCAAGCTTCTGTTCGTATTCTTTAAGATATTCTTCGATTTCATCAGTATCAAACACATATATTTTATCCATCAAATTCCTATCCAGAATAAATTTATTAGCTGAATTCGCTATAAATTGCTGAACTTTACTAGTAATCTTATAAAAATTTTCTATACTCTGGCAAAAGGCGCCGAAAGAGCTTTCAAACCGTTTAACCAAAAGTCTTCTCATAAAATCGAACAAGTTGGCCTGCATTAAGGACTCTCTGTTTTTCTCCATCTCCTTTTCCTCAAACTCTTCTTGACCGCTCTCGTAATAAAATGGTCTATAGATAGCCCCGGTAAATTTTCTACTTTCCTTATCTCCACCAAAGTAAATCTTGGTTATACTGTCATAAAAATCAGATTGTTTCTCGGTAAGTTCAAAGAAAAGCTCTTTAGGATCTTTGATTTCCGATAACTCATAAACTTCTTTAGAATAAACCGGATCTTTTTTGAGATCGATTCTGTTGCGACGAATAAGCACCGGTTCGATAACTTGACGAATACTATTTGAAAGATTTTTCGCTCTTTCTTTTACTTTAGATAAATCTACCTTGTTGTCTCCGAATAAAGATTCATAGTCGGCAATGGCCCGATTTCTTTTTTGTTTATCCGATGATTGATAATTCTTTCTGATATTGGATAACTTTTTGAAATCGCTATTATAAGCCCTAAAACGACCAACTAAATCATTATCTAAACTTATTTTTGATTTTCCAGGAACAACAAATAATTTTAAAATAGAAAAAATATCTGCTGGGGTATTATTGAACGGCGTAGCTGAAAGTAAGATTACGATCTTGTCGCGGCAGATATTGCTCAAAACTTCATATGCCTCTGTATCCTGATTTCTAAATCGGTGAACCTCATCAACGATAACAACCTCGTACTCTTTGTTTTCTTTAACAAGCTCAAGGATTCGCTCAAGATTCTCAAGTCCGCAAGGACGTATCTCCCAATCGTAAAGCCCAAAATCTTCTTTATATTTTTCCCAACCAGATTTTTTATTTTTGTCTCCTACTATCCCGGGTGGACATATAATGATTCCGCGTTTGCCCAAGCTTTTAGCAATCAAGGAGGCCATTATACTTTTGCCCAAACCAACTACATCAGAAATTATTAATCCGTTTGGAGTATCCGGATTATTTATTATTGTTAAGGCTTGCGAAACCGCATCGAACTGATATTGATATGGTTTATATCCCTTTCTTTCAAGTAACTCTTTTATACTCTCTTTGATTTTTTGCTGGTTTTGCACATCAAGATAATTCTTTAAAACATAAGCAAAAGCTTCAAAGGGCGTGATATCTGCTACCAGGGTTTTATTCTCAATTAGGCTTAATAGACGTTCTTTGTACTGAGCAACTTCTGTTATCCGGACAGCATCTTTCCAAAGTTTTTCAAAATGGTTGTTAGCTGCTTCGGTACCGCTATCACTTATCTCAACATTAAATTCATTTTGAGAAGAAAGGCCAGCACGTGTTAAATTACTGCTACCAGTAAGAAAAATAGATTTTTTAAGAGTTTTTAGTTCATCTTTGATATTGAAAATATATAGTTTCGCGTGATTCGGCTGTAAGGTCTTACGGATTCTCAATTTATCGGATTTAATCAAAGTTAGATAATACTTAACACGTTCATAAAATTCCTTCGTATCGAATTCATCAGAATTGATTGATTTCGTTATAGACCCGAAAAATTTTTCTACTATCTCCTTGTCGGTTATTTCATTGTTAGAATCGGCGTATTCTATTAAACCGTGCAATGTCTTATCAACACTTAATCCAACCAAAACATCAATCTGAATCCCCGGATTATCTTTAAGTCCTTCGTATAACTCGTCTATCCCTGAAAAATAGAAAAAACCAACAAGAAATCTTAGCTCCTTGCTATTTTTAATAAGCTCAACAATTCTCTGTTTGAGCTGTTTATCTTTTTCGTTGGTTATAAACGTTAAATCGTTATCCATTTTATTTTGTTTTTAGAATTCTTAAAATATCTTCTTTTTTATAACGACGATCACGACGAGTGCCAAAACGGACGGCTTTAAGTACGCCGTTATTGTCCCAATTTCTAAGAGTGTTAGGGTGAACATTTAGTAGTTTGCAGACCTGTTTCATTCTTAGTATTTCTGGTAATTTGTCTTTTTTCATAATTCAATATAGAATTAGATAAACCTACTATAAGTTTACAATCATTTAAACAATTAGTAAAGGTTTTAATTATGGCCAAAGGTATCAAGAAAAAAGCTAATATAGAGATTGTTGAAAAACCTGAATATGCAAATATGATAATTAATGATGTCCAAATTCACAGAACTCCTTGTAGGAAACCAAAAAAGTGGTACCCCGAACTTTTATATAATACCAAAAAACATCAATCTGCCAGAATATTTACACAGATACAAAATGTAAGAATGGGTGCATCTCCTACTTTCGGCTTAGTAATAGAATTAAAATTTCCTATGAGCAAAGAAGACGTTAAAGCGTATACAAATGCGGCTAATTCTGGAAAAACATTTAAAATTTGCATTCCAAAAGATGGAATGATTAAAATTCTATTTGATAAAAATTTACAAGAAGCAATTCGAGCTAACAATCACCTTGTAGGATTTGAACAATATAAAGTTATGAAAGGATACGGAAAATTGTTGTCTTTTAATATAAATAATGGTATACTTATAACAAGAGTAGCGGTAAAAGCTTAAGTTCTTTTTAGAGTAACAAAGCCGGTACCACGGATTTCGGAGTTATCTCCGATGGAAGATATTCAATAAATAAAAATATCGAAGAGGTTCGCCTCGGTCGTGCCCGCTTAAAAAGATAGCTTAAACAAATATTGTTTTTGAGCTTTCTTTTTAGGCGGGCTTTTTTATTTCTTAAAAAGAATTTTGGTCGATGGTTTCTTGCCGCGAATATTTACCACTAGTCGGGGTAAATAAAGAACAAATTAATCTAACTAAAGATATGAATAAAAAGATAAAACAAAAATTAAATATTTCATATGTTCCGACGAACTCGCTAAGAGCATCGGAATATAATCCACGTTCATGGAGCAAAGAAGCAATTGAGCAACTGAAAGAAAGCATTCGTCGTTTTGGTTTGGTTGATCCCTTTGTCGCAAACTCAGCTCCCAACCGAAAGAATATTATCATCGGAGGTCATTTCCGCTGGACCACAGCAAAGGAATTAGGGATAAAAATGGTTCCGGTTGTCTATGTAAATATTCCTGATATTGAACGTGAAAAAGAGCTGAATCTTCGCCTTAACAAAAACACAGGAGAATGGGATTGGAATTTATTAGCCGATTTTAACGAATCTTTTCTTTCAAATATCGGTTTCTCCAGTGAAGATTTGGATGAAGTTTTTGGTATTGATGAAACGCCGGAAGAATTTGATTTAGCGAAAGAACTCGCAAAGTTAAATATCCAAAAAATAGAAATTCAGAAAGGAAATATATGGCAATTGGGAAATCATAAATTAATGTGCGGTGATAGTACATTTGAAAAAGATATTTTGAAACTTATGAATGGAGAGAAGGCTGATATGTGTTTCACTGACCCCCCTTACCTCCTTTCATATTTATCGGGCAAAAAACGACACGGTCAAGTAACGGAAGGATTTGGCCTGAAACGTAATCGTAAATATCTGGAAACTGATTTTCTCCCGCCGGACTTCACAGAAAAATGGATGGCAAATATCACCAAAGTCCAGAAGCCAGATTTTTCCATCATCGTGTTCGAAAATCCCAAGAACTTAAGAACAATTTGGAACGAGCTCGAAAAACATTGGCAATATCGCAACACTATTACCTGGCATATTCCAAACCGAGTGCAAGGATTCTCCGCCAAATACAAATTCTTCAACAAAACGGATATAGCACTTGTGGGAACCAAGGGAAACGTTGAACTAAACCTCAAGTCGGAAATTAATGAATTGCTTCAGAATGAATACGAAAATGCTCTTTTCGCAACCGCCGGAAAACCTTATTGGGAAGGATACAAAAAAGGCAAAAAGATTTGCCCAACCGATTTCATTGAATTTATAGCCGCTGACGAAAAATCATCGGGGCAAGGAATTATATTCGGAACCAAGCCGTTAGAACTCCTAATTCCTTATATTAAGGTCCTCACCAAACGCAACGATTTGATTATAGAACCATTCGGAGGCAGCGGTTCAACTTTAATCGCGGCGGAAAAAATGAAACGACGATGTTACTTAATGGAAAAATCTCCCGTATACTGCGAAGTCATAAAGCATCGATGGGAGAAATTAACTAATAAAAAGGCTAAAAAAATATGAAAAAAGATAAAACAAAAGAAATACTAATCGAACAATTGAAGAAAACTCCGATTATTCAAATCGCCTGTGAAAAAGTTGGAGTTGCGAGAGCAACTTATTACCGCTGGCGAAAAGAAAACGGGGAATTCAAAAAAGCAACCGATGAAGCAATCAGTGAGGGAGAAATGATGATTACAGATATGAGTGAATCTCAGTTAATTTCTTTAATTAGAGATAAGAACTTTGCTGCCATTCAACTCTGGTTAAGACATCATCATCCAAAATACATTAACAAGGTCGAGGTGACTGGCAACCTTAATGTTAGAGAAGAACCTTTAACGCCAGAGCAAGAAGAACTGGTCGAGAAGGCGCTTAAACTGGCCGGATTAATAGAAAATAAACAAACTCAATAAAACTATGAATGAAGAATTTCAGAATATGCCAAATGAAATGGACCCTGAGATTTTAAGGCTAATTTTCAAAGATAGAAAAACAATGATAGCCATTACACAACGAAGCTTCTTTTATTTCCTTTATGTATATTTTGGTCGCTACATTAAATACCCGATTGCTCCCTTCCATTTTAAGATGATCGGAATCGCTCAAGACGAAAACATTAAACGAGCCGCTGTGATGGCTTTTCGTGATTCGGCCAAATCAACAATTCTTAATACCGCCTATAGTCTTTGGGCTATTATGGGAACTCCTCAAAAGAAACATGTTGTCATTGCCAGCCAAACTCAACAAAGATCCAAAGACCATTTGATGAATGTCAGAAAAGAAGTTGAAGGCAACCAGCTTTTAAGCGAAAACCTCGGTCCCTTCAGAGAAACCGAAGATCGCTGGCACGCCAGCACTCTTATAATCCCTAATTATGGAGCGCGTATTACTGCTATCTCGGTAGAAGAAGGTATCCGCGGTTTAAGAGAAGGTCCTCACCGCCCAGATTTGATTATCGCCGACGACATCGAAGATTCCAATTCCGTAAAAACGCGAGAAGGTAGAGATAAAACTTTCAACTGGTTTACCGGGGAACTTATACCCGTAGGAGAAATTGACACTAAAATTATTGTCCTCGGTAATTTTCTTCACCAAGACTCTGTCATTTCCAGGCTCGAAGAATTGATGAAGGAAGAAAAAATGAAAGGAGTTTTTCTCCGCGTCCCGCTTATCGATGAAAATAATAATATTACCTGGCCAGGAAAGTTTCCATCTCTGGAAGCAGTAGAAGAATTGAAACAAAGTATTGGTAATGAAATAACCTGGCAAAGAGATTTCCTATTACGTGCCATTCCCGATGATTATCAGATTATTCATCGTGAATGGATTCATTATTACGACGAATCGCCAGGAGAAGAATATCGCTATCTCAAGATAGGAGTTGATTTGGCAATCACCCAGAACAACTCATCGGATTATACTGCTATGGTTGCAGGAAAGGTTTATGACTACAACGAAAAGCTGCATATTTATATTCTTCCCAATTCAGTAAATGAACGCTTAGATTTTCCCCAAACCGTAGAAAGATGTAAATTATTGCAGAGATCTTTTGGGGAAGGAAACAATCCAGAATTTTTGATAGAAGAAGTTGGCTATCAAAAAGCATTAACCGATCAGCTGGCTAACGATGGAATTCCAGCAAAGGGAGTAAATATTCACAGCCAGGACAAAATGACCAGATTGTCATTAACCACTAACCTTATTAAATCCGGTAGAATCCTCTTTCCCAGAAAAGGCGCTGAAAGACTAATTGAGCAATTAGTAGGTTTTGGAGTAGAAAGACATGATGATTTAGTTGATGCTTTTACCATCTTGGTTTTAGAGGTTATAAGCGATAGACAGAGTCCAGTAAGCTTTGAGTGGCTCTAGTTATTAAGAGTTATGGGGTGGGTCTGGACTTACTGGCAGGGTTGCGTCATTACTGTTCCATAGAAAGGTCGAAAACAAATTAAGAGGTAATTGTTAAAATCTATGGAACAGGCAATATATCAGGAAACAAGAGGCCAACAAGCTCCAATTGTCGCACCTCCAACACGTTATGTGCTCTATGCCCGTAAATCTACCGAATCGGAAGAACGGCAGGTACTTTCCATTGATTCTCAAGTAAAAGAAATGCTTGAAATAGCAGAAAAAGAGAATCTTAATGTGGTTGAGATCAGACGCGAAAGCCATTCTGCTAAAGCAACCGGAGAACGGCCAGTATTCAATGAGATTCTGGCTGATATTCGAGCCGACAGGTTTAATGGTATTTTAACTTGGGCTCCAGATAGATTGAGCCGTAATGCCGGTGACTTGGGGTCTTTGGTGGATTTAATGGATCAGACATTGCTTTTGGAAATCCGTACCTATGGCCAAAAATTTACCAATTCACCTAATGAGAAGTTCCTTTTGATGATTCTCGGATCCCAAGCCAAACTCGAGAATGATAATCGAGGAGTGAATGTAAAACGAGGACTCAGAATGCGAGCTGAAATGGGCTTACGCCCGGGAACGGCACCGACCGGCTACCTGAACGAAAAGAGAATAGATCGAAAATGTCAGGTAATCGTCGATCCTCAAAGAGCACCGATTATAAAACAGATGTTTGAGAAAGTGGCTTATGAAAAATGGAGCGGAAGAAAACTATATCACTGGCTAAAGTTTGATCTAAATTTCAGAACCAAAAGTGATAAACACCTATCCCTCAGTAACATCTATACCATTCTCATTAATCCATTTTACTATGGCGTCTTTGAGTATCCTGTAGGAAGCGGAAACTGGTATACCGGTAAACATCAACCGATTATCAAAAAGAAACTTTTTGATCAAGTCCGAGAGCAGATGGAAAAAGATCAAATCCAAAAAGAGAATAAAGAATTTGCCTTTACTAAATTGATTACTTGTGGATTGTGTGGCTCGGGCATCACTGCAGAAGAAAAGTTCAAAAAGCAGAAGAATGGTAATACCCATCGATATGTTTACTACGGCTGCACCCGCACCCGAGATTTACACTGCAAAGGTGGCTATATCCGTGAAGAAGAATTAATTAATCAGTTAGTTGTTATTCTTGATGAGCTTGATGTAAATGAGCTTGGTGTTCGGGATAAGTTTGAAAAAGAATTGGAAAGATATAACAAATTCCGCAGAATGGTATTGAATCTTGAAAAAGATGAGAAATTGCCGGAAGAAAAGATTGATATTAAAACTTATGCCAAATATCTCCTCAGAGAAGGTAGTATCGATGAAAAACGAGAATTGCTGGGATGTTTGAAAAGTAGATTGGTCCTTAAAAATAAAGTGGTCTATTTGGGGAAATAGAGAAAATTGGGTATAATAAAAGTACAAGTAAATATTGCCTAAACCTTATAAAACTCTATAAGGCATGGCACAAAAAAACCGATCAAGGTATCAAGCTCGTCGTCAGAGCACCTTGATCGGTCATATCCCGAAAGGGGTATGGGTGGTCGCAAGACCATCGCTGGCGGCGAGCTTTATGTTTACTGCCAGTATAAAATGAAAAAAGTCGACGTCGAGAATTCTAAAAATTAACATTAAAAAATTATGTCAGATCTATTTTTACTTTTATTTTTCGTTTCATTCGGTTGTCTAATCACGGGGTTAGTAAAACCATCTATTTTTAATCGTTTTGTTAAAAAAGAACTCAAAAGAAAACACATAGGATTGATTTTTGGAGCAGCGATGTTTGTTTTTTTTCTGCTTACTGGAATTACTAATGTACCAACACCAGCACCAATATCAGAATCGACAACAGCACCATCATTACCACCAACAACACTAACAACAGCACTAACAGAGGTTATTAAAGAAACAGTAACTGAAACTCCGACAACTAAAAGTCAGAAATTAAGCATTGGAGAAGAAGGAATTATTAATTTCCGTGAAGATAAAAATGACTGTAGCGGCGAAGATATAATTATTTTAGGGATTACTAAAGAAGCTCAAGGTAAAATTAGTAAAGCCTTACTGGCAAAAGATTATATAGGATTAGAGGATTTATTACTCTCAGGAGAAGCGTTTGAAGTAAATATTTGCACAAAAGCGAAAGTTATTGATACCGCTTTTGGACTTAGACAGGTTCGTATTTTAGAAGGCGACAATTTTGGCAAATCGGGGTGGTTACCGTATGAATGGATAAAATAAATAATGTAAGGGACTAAACAAAAAACACGAAGCAAATCTTTACTTCGTGTTTTTTTATATCTCTCTGCCACTCAATAAAAAATGTTATCGGCGGGGCACTACTACTCGAACTGGTTCGAGTCCTAGATACCTCCTGATTTTTACTGTTTTGTCTCTGCTTGAAAAACGTGATAAATACTAGGCCTCTCGGTCCCTCGATAAAAAATGTAGTGGGCAGGGGCGGCAGGGCTTGAACCTGCGACCTGCGGTTTTGGAGACCGCCGCTCTCCCAACTGAGCTACGCCCCTAAAAAGTTATTTCTTCCCTTCTTTATGTATCGTGTGCTTTCTGCACCAAGGACAGAATTTATTAAATTCTAATTTACGCTCAACAGTTTTTTTATTTTTTCGAGTGTAATAATTAATATGTTTGCAAACGGTGCATTGTAATTTGATAAAATTCTCTTTTTTCATATTAGATCTCTTTAATTTTGGAGCCGATGCGCGGGATTGAACCGCGGACCCCTTTCTTACCAAGAAAGTGCTCTACCACTGAGCTACATCGGCAGGCTTGCCTGCGCAAGCAGGAGTGGGCACGTTTAACGTGGTGGGCAGGGTGGGAGTCGAACCCACAGGGGCAACATGGCCAGCGGTTTTACAGACCGTCCCCGCTCCCTACGGGACTACCTGCCCTCCAAGAGCCAACAAAGGGATTTGGCCCACAACTTTACTCTTCACTTTTGTCCAAGAGCCAGCGGAGGGACTTGAACCCACAACTTTACCCCCCACTTTTGCCGAAGAGCCGAGAGAGGGATTCGAACCCACGACCTACTGTTTACAAAACAGTTGCTCTACCACTGAGCTATCTCGGCAAAAGTGGGGGGCTATGCTCCACTTCGCAAAACCGTTGCCCTGCTTGCCGGCAGGCAGGTCTGCCATTGAGCTACGCTGGCATTTCTTTTTCCTGTAATTCTAATAATAAATCTTTTATTATGTTATCTTTCTTTTTTAATCTATGAGCTTCAAGCAAGGCCCAACGGGCAGAAGAAAAATCTTTTTTAAAAAGATATAAACGAGCCAAATTTATCAAAGGAGATTCTTCCTGAGGATTTTTAAGGAAATCAGTTAAAAACTTTTTTTCTTCTTTTTCTAAATCAACGACCGATGATAGGTTTGATTCTTCGGTTTTTGGAGAAAATCCATTCTCTGTTAAAAAATAAGGATTACCTTTTTTCTCGCTATGCTCGAAATCAAAAAAGCTTCTTTTTGCTCCTGTCCCATTTTGAATCTCTTTTGCCATTTCTTTCTTTTTTTTCAGTCTTTCTAATTCTTTTAGGAAAAGGTGATCTATTCTCAAAATTATTATTCTGAAACGAATTAATAATTTTTCAAAAAAGTTCGACAATCGACAATTTAGTAAATCAATGTTTTTTTTATTAAAGATCTGGCGCCACTTTATAAAAAGAAAAAAATGTCTTTGATGGGTGTCTTTTTTCAATTTTTCTCTAATTTCTTGCTCCCTTTCTTTAAATTCCTTATTACTCAATAAGAAAATTAAACCAACTATACCCAAAACAATTAAAAGAGGTGGAACAATATTATACATATTCAAATTTGAAAACGGCAGAACTGTCTAATTTCAATTTTCTCTCCAAATTTCGCTGTTGCTTCTTTTAGTAAATTGTTAATGGTTTTAGTCTCATCTTTAATGAAAATTTGGTTAAGTAAACAAATCTCCTCTAACTCTTTTTCCAATTTACCTTTAATAATTTTTTCTATAATCTCTGGCGGCTTATGACTATCTTTTATTTCTTCTTGGTATTCTTTTACTTTCTCTTCAATGACTTCTTTGGGAATTGATTCTTGAGACACGAATTGAGGATTCATAGCTGCTATATGCATTGATATTTCATGAGCTAATAATTTAAAATCAGGATTATTCGCTACAGAATCAGTTTCACAACGTAACTCCAAAAGCGCTCCTACTTTATTATTGGCATGAATATAAGCTTCTATGAGTCCGCTCTTAGTTTCATTACTTTGTTTCTTTTCTGCTCGTAATTCTCCTTTCTTTTTTAAAATTAACTTCGCTTTCTCGAGATCACCTTGGACCTCCTCTAAAGCTTTCTTGCACTCCATTACTGGAGCCTCAGTCTCTTCCCTTAATTTTTGAATATCAATTACTTTAATCATGTTTTTTTATTTCTTTACCCGCCAAAATTTCGCTTTGCGAAACTTAGGCGGGTTTAGTTTTTTCTGTTACAGGTATCTCGGTAACTTTTATTGATTTCTTTCCCTCTTCTATAGCTTTTTCTATTTTGTTGAGAATGTATTGGATCGAAGACTTGGCACTATCATTAGCAGGAATGGGATAATCAATAACAGTTGGATCATCATCTGTATCAAGGATACCAATAATAGGAATGCTTAACAATTTAGCTTCCCTGACTACAATATCATGAATGCCAGTATCAACGATGAACAGAGCATCAGGTAGTTTTTCTAAATTTCTTATTCCAGTAAATTTTCTTTGAAGTTGATTAAGCTCTTTTTCCAAGTCATTTCTCTCTTTTTTTGTATATTTTTCCCAAGCTCCGGAATCTTTCTGTTCTTCTAACTCTTTCAATGTTTTAATTCTTTGAGTTAAGGTTTTAAAATTAGTCAAGGTGCCACCTAACCAACGTTCATCAACATAAGGATAATCATATTTTTGAGCTAATTCTTTAATGAATCCTTTTGCTCCAGAGGTTGTTCCTACAAAAATAATCTGCCCTTCTTGTTTGACTATTTCTTTTATAAAATCTAAAGCTTTGTTTAAAGCTTTTAATGTTTCTTTTAAGTCAATGCCAGCTATGGCCTCATAACTTTTTACAATAAAATAACCGGCTTTAGGCTGGTTATAAGTTTTCTTATGACCAAAATGTAAACCAGCCTTCATCATTTCTTGAATAACATCTTCTTCTTTCTGTATTTCTGTAATTTTATCACTCATAGTGTCTTTTAATTATTAGATTATCTCTATGTTGATTATGTTGACTATTTGATAATTTAACATAAAACAAGAGAAGAATCAATCCCTCATTGCTTTTTATCCTTTTATCTGTTAATATATTTGCGTATGAAAAAAGATATTCATCCGAAATATTACGAAAAAGCTGAAGCCACTTGTGCCTGCGGGGCTAAATTTATTGTTGGTTCAACTGCAGAAAAAATGAAGATAGAAATTTGTTCTCAATGCCATCCTTTTTATACTGGTCAAAAGAAAATTATTGATACTGCTGGTAGAGTACAAAAATTTGAGGCGCGAATGAAAAAGACTGAAGTTTTAAAAGTAAAAAAGCCTGTCCTGAATAAAATCAAAGGAACAAAAAAAGAGAAAAAGACTCATCCGGTTAAAAAGAATAAAAAATCAAACAGTTAATATGAATTTAGAAAACCTTATCAAAGAAAAAGAACAATTATTGAAGAAACTCAGCGATCCTGAGTTTCTTTCAAATTCAAGAAATTTTGAAGAAGCTTCTTGCCGTTTAAAAGGAATTGAGCAAAAAATAAATCTATTAAAAGAGATAAAAAAGGCAGAAAGAAAAATTTTAGAAGCCCAGGAAATATTGGCTGAAACAAGCGACAAAGAGCTTCTTAATTTAGCTGAAGAAGAAATCAAGAAAAATGAAGAAATGAAGAAAAAGGCTCTCAACCTTCTCGAAAATCAGGAAAGCGACAAAACAAAAATAAGAACCTACCTCCCTTCGCTCGGCAGAACCTTTTTTCTCGCTCCGCTCGAAATCAAAGGTGTTATCTTAGAAATTCGAGCAGGAACTGGCGGCGAGGAAGCTGCCTTATTTGCTCAAGATTTATTCCGGATGTATCAGCATTACGCAGCTAAAAATAACTGGTCTTTAAAAATTATTAATATTAGTTCTACTTCTATAGGAGGACTAAAAGAAGGAATTTTGGAAATCAACGATAAAACAGCTTATGAAAATTTAAAATTTGAAGGTGGTGTCCATCGAGTACAAAGAATTCCAGAAACAGAAAAATCTGGCCGTGTTCATACTTCTACCGCCACTGTAGCAGTTCTTCCTCAAGTAGAAAATATCCAAATAGATATCAGACCTGAAGATATTGAAGAAACTTTTTACCGTTCTTCTGGTCCTGGTGGCCAAAATGTTCAAAAAGTGGAAACAGCGGTTCGTCTCTATCACAAACCAACTGGCATGACTATTTCTTGCCAAAGTGAAAGATATCAAAAACAAAATCGAAACAAAGCTTTGGAGATTTTAAAAAATAAACTTTGGGAGGCTGAACAAGAAAGAGGATCTAGCCAAATGACAAAAGAAAGGCGCGACCAAATTGGCCACGCCGAAAGGGCGGAAAAAATTAGAACCTACAATTTTCCCCAGGATAGAGTTACTGACCATCGGATTAAAAAATCCTGGCACAATATGAATAATATCCTTGAGGGAAATTTAGAAGAAATTATTGAAATTATCAAAAAGGAATTTCCTCAGAACTAATTCCTTCATCCTCTTCTTTATTTTCTGGTGTATCTGCTTCTAAAACTGGTAATTCTTCATGAGGTGCCTTCTCTGCTTCTGGAGGCATTTCTAATTTAGCGCCTTCTCTCATTGATTTCGGACCAAATTGAATATTTACAGCAACAATTTCTGTTTTATATCTCTTCTGATCATTAGCATCTTGCCAAGTTCTTGTTTGAATCCTTCCCTCAATAAAAACCATTCTCCCCTTGGCTAAATATTGATTACACAATTCTGCCATCTTTCCCCAAACCACAATATTATGAAACTCTGCCTCTTGTTGTTTCTGGCCATTGGCTCCCGTCCAAACGCGGTTAGTAGCCAATCCAAAATCAGCTACTGATTGACCTGAAGGTGTAGTTCTTAAAACAACATCTCGAGTAAGATTACCAATTAAAAAAACTTTATTGAGATTCATATTGAGTTAAAATTTACCCCTCGTTTTCTCTCGACCTTTGTTTAGATTTATTCTGTTTTTAAGAAATTATCGGCGGAGCCGATACCTTTCAGAAAAAACTCACCCTGATACCGAGTACTCAAATTGAGTGCTCGGTTGAGTTTATTCTTTTAAAATTTCGTTTAATTTTTCATCTAATTCCTCAAGACTCATTTCTTCCCTTGAGACTGATGCAGGTTTACCTTGACTCGGAGAAGCAGTTGCTTCTTCCTGATGAGAAATTTGTTGTGATTTAAATAAAAAAGGACGTTTTATTTTTCTCGGTTTTGATCTTTTTTTAGAATCTTTAATTCTAACAATGATAAATCTCAAAATTTTATCATTTGATTGCGTCTCCTTTTGTAAATCACTCAGCTTGTTTTCACAACCGGAAAAATAAATAAACCCAAAATAGCCATTAGTTTCTTTTTTGATTTTATAGCTTAAAGGTTTTAATTGAGGAATCTGAGTATTAATGATTTGACCTCCTAAAGATTCAATTTTTTTAGTTATTTCATCAAAAACAGCCTCAGCCTCTGACTCATTGAGATTAGAAGTCAACCAAAATGACAATTCGTATTTTCTTGTTTCCATATTTTTAATCTTTTTCTTTTATTCGTTTTAAGATTTCTTTTGCAGTTGGGGTATTAGTTTTAAGAAATTCTACTGCTTTATCAAAACTTGCTCCTAACTTTGTATCTTCAAATGAATAAGTCATTCCTGAACGCTTAACAATGTCTTTTTTGAAAGCAAGATTTAAAAGATCACCATAGTAAGAAATACCTTCATTATAAATAATATCAAATTCAGTTTCCTTAAAAGGAGCGGCTACTTTATTTTTGACCACTTTGGCTTTTATCCGAGAACCAATAATTTCATCTCCCCTTTTAATTTGAGCTGTTCGCCTTAATTCTATTCTGACTGAGGCATAAAATTTCAAAGCTTTTCCGCCAGGGGTAGTCACAGGATTGCCAAACATCATAGTACCTATCAGCATTCTCGTCTGGTTGGTAAAAATAATAGCTGTTTTAGCTTTACTGGTAATGGCAGCTAATTTCCTTAATGCTTGACCCATCAGTCGTGCTTGAAGTCCGATATGCTGATCTCCCATTTCGCCCTCTATTTCCGCTCGTGGGGTTAAAGCGGCTACTGAATCAATGACAATCACATCAATTGAACCAGAACGTACTAAAGCCTCCACTATATCTAAAGCCTGCTCTCCGTTGTCCGGTTGAGAAATAAGCAAATCTTTAACTTTCACGCCAATTTTTCCAGCATAATCAGGATCCAAAGCATGTTCAGTATCAATAAAAGCTGCTCTGCCGCTTTTTTTTTGCACTTCAGCAATAATGTGGAGAACCAGAGTAGTCTTACCTGAGGATTCTGAGCCATAAATTTCTATGATTCTTCCTCGAGGCACTCCGCCAACACCTAATGCCAAATCTAAAGAAGGTGAACCAGTAGGAATGACATCAACATCTACTTTTCTTACTTCACCTAAACGCATAATTGCACCCTCTCCAAATCTATCTTGTAAGTTTTTCAAAGTAGCTTCTAAATTATCCCCCGTTTCTTGTTCTTTTTTCGCTGGAGCTTTAGCCATATTTTTAATTTAATATATCATTAGATTACCAATTTTTTGAATAAATTTCAATAGATCGAAAGAACAATGTTTTGTTCTAAAATTGTTTCTCTGCTTAAAGAATTGACTACTTTTAATTCCAAAGTATTTAATCCAGGATTTAAAGTTATTTGTTCTCTAAAAAACCCATTCTCGTCGAAATTTATTTCTTTTTCTTGAAGATAAAGAATTTTACTTCTAATTACTTTACCAAAAATTTCCAAATTGGAATTTGAAGTTATTAAATCTTTAGGAGGATAGTAAAGAATAATTTGAGCTGGCAGTAAAAATTGAGACAATTCAAACAGAAAATATCCTAAAATAAAGATAATGAGTGAAAACTTTATCAATTGACGGAAGATTAACGAGAAAACTTGGCTTAACCGAGGACGAGAAACTATAAATCGGTTGTAAGGAAGTAAATCTTTTTCTCCAGAAGAAATTTTCCGGCCGTTACTTTTCTGATAAAAATCTAAAATTTTTTCTTCGTCTAAATGAAGATAATGAGCATATTTTTTAATCATCCCTTTCAGATAAACTGGAGGTGGTAATTCTTTTTTAGCTGAAAGATAATTATCCTGCTCTATTGCTTCGAGCAGCGTCCTAACAATTTTTGAATCCTGACTGGCTTTTTCTAAAGTAATTCCTTTTTGTTCCCTAATATTTCTTAGATAGGCTCCGCAGGAAATGTCTTCTTTGTGTTTAGCTGAAGTTTTAGCATCCATTTTTTTATTTACTAACCTTGTTATTGGATGGTTTTTTCTTTAACGAAAACCTCTCTTGGTTTTGCTCCTTCTCCTTTTCCTACCACTCCTCTGGCCTCTAATAAATCAAGTAATCTCGCTGCTCGGGCATAGCCGATTCTTAACCTTCTTTGTAGTAGAGAGGCAGAGGCTTTTTGAGCTTTTACTACCACCTCATAAGCCTCAGGATATAAGATATCCTCATCTTCTTCTAAGGTCTCTAAGTTAATCTGTTCTTGAGACGATGATTCTAAAATAAATCCTTCTAAATCAATAGCTAAACCATTAGTTTCTATAACATGAGAACTTTTATTAATCCACTCAACTAATCTATCGATTTCATTTTCTGT
>Ga0315295_10000796_pt1 | contig 26799 bp, 20 predicted proteins | sample YL17G14_0_MG_FD_204453 | JGI IMG/M metagenome (GOLD analysis project Ga0315295, IMG submission 204453) | Sediment microbial communities from Yellowstone Lake, YNP, Wyoming, USA - YL17G14_0 | ecosystem: Environmental > Aquatic > Freshwater > Lake > Sediment | place: USA: Wyoming | collected... | reverse complement strand
CTGTCCCACTTGATCATGTCCTCTCCGGACGTTCTAACGAAAAGCGCCATGTCAGTTGAATCGTTCTTCTCCATTGTGGGCCTCTCCAGCATCGCTTCCTTCATATCTATTCCCCTTTCTTTAATACTACACCTTTTGGCATTGACCTTACTTCCGTGACAAAATCGCTCACGTCCTCGAACTGCCTGTAAACTGATGCGAACCTTACGTAAGCCACCTGGTCAAGTGCATGGAGTTTTTCCATTATCATTTCACCGATGAATTCGGTGGGCACCTCTTCCAGATATTGTGTTCTTATCCCCTGCTCGATATCATTGACCACTTCGTGGACCTTTGCCATCGATACAGGGCGTTTCTCAAGGGCTTTTACAATTCCGGAAACTATTTTTTCCCTGTCAAAGGGCTCTCGTCTTCCGTCCCTTTTTACAACGGCAAGCTCGCTTCCCTCTATTTTTTCATAGGATGTGTATCGTTTTTCGCACTTTAGGCATTCTCGTCTTCTTCTAACAGCTGTATCATCGAGTGTGGACCTTGATTCGATCACTTTATCTTCTGTATAACCGCAGTACGGGCACTTCAAGCTTTCTCCCCCTCATCCCCTATATCTAGAGGTAAGGAGGAGTTTATCACGCTATATATGGCTGTCAAGAGTCATTTTTATGCTTTTTTACTTATAACATTGACCGGGCAAACAGCGACGCAGTTGCCGCAGTCGGTGCACTTTTTTGGATCGATCTCATACTTTGTGGAACCCTGGCTGATCGCCTGTACGGGACATTCAGGTTCACAAGCCGCGCAAGAAATACAATCATCCGAAATAACGTGTGTCACATAACACCTCCCCGGTCTTGGAATTTGTCTTAACTCTGCAGCTCATCCCCGACCTTGATCTTGTGCCCGATCAAAAAATCCTTCGCGCTCATCCTTTTGCCGCCTTCCAGCTGGACTTCGCGTATCACGAGCGCGTCTTTGCCTGTGCCCACAAGAAAACCTTTCTCATGGATTATTTCCATGACTTTTCCGGGAACCGCTTTCGGTCCCTCTATCATGTCCGCCCAAAATATCCTGAGTATTTTTCCGTCATGAACGGTATAAGCGACCGGCCAGGGGTTGCACGCCCTTATCTGATCGAAGATCTGCTTCGCGCTTTTTTTCCAGTCGATCATTCCCGCTTCTTTTTTTAGGGTCGGGGCAAGGCTGACTCCGCGTTCATCCTGTTTGGTATATCGGGCCTTACCGTTATTTATCTGTTCCACGGCTTTGATCAATAGTTCAGCTCCGACAGCGAAGAGTTTTTTTGTGAGCGTTCCGGTATTATCGATTATCTCTATCGGGACCTTTTCCTGCAGTATGATGTCGCCTGAGTCCAGGGCCTCCGCCACTCTCATTATTGTTATGCCGGTCTCCTTGTCGCCGTAAAGTAACGCACACTGCACCGGAGCCGCGCCCCTGTATTTTGGCAGAAGCGAGGCGTGCACATTTATCGAGCCGAATTTGGGGGCGTCGATTATCTCTTTTGGAAGGATCTTTCCATAGGCAACTACTATTATAAGGTCTGGACCTATCTTCTTGACAAGATCTATGGCTGAGGGGTCTTTGATTTTCTCGGGCTGATGAACCGGTATCCCGTATTTTTTCGCGAGCTCTTTCACGGGAGGCTCCACTATCTTAAGCCCTCTGCCCTTTGGCCGGTCGGGCTGCGTTATCACGGCAGCCACTTCATGCTTTGCGTCGATCAGCGCTTTAAGACATAGCGCGGCGGGCTCCGGTGTTCCCATGAAAAGTATCTTCACAGCGCTTCTTCCTTTGGTGTTTTTGGCTTAAAAGTGATAAGGCTCGGATCTTCTACCTTGTCTATAAAAAGTTTTCCGTCAAGGTGATCTATCTCGTGCTGAAAAACTGTAGCGAGAAGCCCTTCCGCTGTTACTTCTATCTGCCTTCCGTTCCTGTTTATCGCTTTAACGGTAACTGTGCTTGCCCTTTTGACCGGCGCTTCCACGCCGGGAATGCTCAGACATCCTTCCACGAACGTCTGCTCACCGCTTTTCTTTATGATCTTCGGGTTGATAAGCACGTGCAGGCCCTCACCCACATCGGCGATTATCAATCGTAACAGTTCCCCTACCTGCGGAGCGGCCAGCCCGACCCCCGGAGCGGACCTCAACGTTTCTTCCATGTTCGCGACAAGCTGCTTTATCTCCCTAGTCACTTTCGCGACGGGTTTTGATATCTTCCTGAGAATCGGGTTCTGGTTTGTGAATATTTCCATTATCATTATCGCACCTACAACATGCTATACGGATCGACGTCTATCATTATCCTTGTCCTGCCCAATTTTACAACACCGGCGGCCGAATCAACAACGGCCTTTCTGATAATATATGCGTCCTTTCCTTTTATAAGTATCTGATAGCGGAAACTGCCTTTTAGTCTTGAAATAGGAGCCACGGCCGGTCCGAGGACCTCGCCGTTATCGGAAAGTCTTTTTCTTAAGAACCTGGCGAGGTCTTTTGCCACTTCTTCCGCTGTCTTCTCTTTTTCTGATGTGATGATAATGTTAATAAGGTTCTCGAACGGCGGCATCCCGAGCTCTTTCCTGGCGGCGATCTCCTCTTCATAGAACCCCGCGTAATCATGCCGGGAAGCGAACTTAATGGCGGGGTTGTCCGGATCATAAGTTTGAACGATCACTTTGCCGGCGAGCTTGTGGCGGCCCGCCCTGCCCGCAACCTGCGTGATAAGCTGAAAGGTGTGCTCGCCCGCCCTGAAGTCCGGTATGTTCAGACCTATATCCGCTGCCACTACGCCCACAAGAGTTACCTTGCCGATATCAAGCCCCTTTGTCACCATTTGCGTACCTATAAGGACATCGGCCGCCCCGGAGATGAACGACCTTATGATGTTCTCATAAGATCCTTTCTTGCTCACCGTGTCCCGATCGAGCCGCAATATCCTTGCTCCGGGAATAAGTGATGCGACCTCCTGCTCTATTCTCTGCGTGCCGCCGCCGAAGAACTTTATTTTTGTGCTGCTGCACTTGGGGCATATCGTCGCGGCTTCAGCCGTAAAGCTGCAGTGATTGCATCTCAGTTTTTTATCCGTTAGATGGTATATGAGAGATGATTCGCATTTTGGGCACTTTATGATATATCCGCATTCCCTGCACATGACAAAAGAAAAATACCCTCTCCTGTTTATAAAAAGGATGCTCTGTTCTTTGTTTTTATATGTCGATCTTATCTCGTCCCTCAGAGTTCTGCTCAGCACGTTGCTGTTCCCGGATTTTATCTCCTTCCTCATATCGATTATCTCCACCGGAGGAAGAGGTTTGTCGTCTATCCTCTTTGGCAGGGTCAAGAGAGCGTAATCGCCGTTCTTTGCGTGATAAAATGTTTCGATCGAAGGAGTGGCGCTGCCCAGTACCACCTGAGCTCCCGATCTTTTTGCGATCTGCATTGCAACTTCCCTCGTGTGGTACCTGGGGCTCTGGTCGGATTTATATGTGTTCTCATATTCCTCGTCGAGCACGATCAGCTTTATGTCCTTAAGAGGCATGAATAAAGCCGACCTTGTACCCAGCACCACCTTTTTCCCGCCGGTCGCGACCTCCGCCCAGGCATCCTGTCTTTGCTTGTCCGTCATGTTGCTGTAATACACCGCGAGTGAATCGCAGAAGTGATGACGCGCGCGGTCAATGACCTGCGGCGTAAGCCCGACCTCGGGCACAAGGATTATGACGCTGCCACCCGCCTCTATCGCGTGTTTCGCCGCCCGCAGATAGACCTCCGTCTTGCCGGATCCGGTTATCCCATATAATAATGTAGTCCCGAATTTATTGTTATCGATGCCCTTTGTGATATAAGCAAGTGCCGAGCCCTGCTCTTTTGTCAGAACAAAATCGACTGATGATCCTGCCTTGATACCTTGTTCGCTATCGATCTTGCCTTTTACCTCGGCATAAAGCGGTTTCTTGATATTCTTCATTGCCCTGCGTTCCACGGTGAGTGTGCCGGGCGGCATCACCGTTCTTAAAGCGGTTATGAAGAATGAGTTGTAGTATTCCGACATCCATCTTGCCAGAGAAACCGATCCCATATTGAATAGCGGATAAGGACTTAATATCTTCTCGATATCCTTGATGCCTTTGACTTCTGAGGTTTCCAAAAGCCCCACGACATAGCCGACCGCCCTGCTTTTCCCGAACGGAACCATCACCTGGTGGCCTATATCCAGCGTATTGGCCAGGCTTTCGGGGATCGAGTAGTGGTAGACCTTATCCAGGCGGGGATTAACTCGCCCGAGAACTATTTCTGCGAACATAGGGGGTTATTCTAGCACATTAAAAAGATTTGTTTTTATTGAAATATTGCCTGATAATTCCCGATAAAATGACGGAGAGTCTTATGACAGAAACATCATCAATACAAGGTCCGAGCCCGCGATATGACAGGGTTGTGTCAGCGAATGACACAGCTCCCTCCGGCAACATTTCAAACTCAAAAGATGAGATCCTTGTGGCGGGGCTCGCGGACCGTTTCTGGGATTGGCTGGAAAGAAGAAAAAACCCGCCGGGAAGCAGGCTCATCATATCCGAAGGCGGCGAGAGCTGGCAAGAAAGGCAGGCACGCGAGGCTAAGGAAAAAGAGCTTAAGGCAAAATGGGAGGCGGAAGAAAGGGCCCGGAAGGAATATGAGAGACAGTTGCAGATACGACCCCTTGATTTTGAGCCTACCGCCAACAGCTCATTGCTCGCGCCGATCTCTCGTTTCACTTTCAGCGGGACCGGTGAACTTGTATATTCAAATTATGAGAGCATCCTCCATCAGGAATCGTCCATAAGATGGCAGATCAATAGCCTGGACATCAACGAAAAGTACGGCGATCTAAGCAAGTTGAAATATCCTGCCGCTTTTCTTGCCTGCGCGGGCACCGGCGCATACCTGCTTCACAGGTGCGAACACGGCTATGACGGTAAAACTTCAACGCTGGATGTTCTCGGATTGATCACGGGTGTCGGGCTTATCTCTTACGCGTTGATCGGCATAGGTATTCCAAGGTCGATCGATTCCATCAGCAATATAGACGGTTATATAAAAAACAAATCTCTGCCGAAAAGGGCCGAGAATGTCAACACAACGATAATTGATACCTACAATTTAAGAGTGGCTGAATATAACGATAAGGTCGTTGTCTTAAAGAAAAAAGCGGAGGAGGAAAGAATAAGGGCCGAAGAGGAAAGAAGAAAGGCGGAGGCTGCGAGGAAGGCTGATTTTGATTCAAGAAAACCGATCTTTGACCGACTGGACGGATTCCTGAAAAGAAATTATCGATTGGATGCCCGATATATCGCGATCGAAAAAACCGCTATAAACGTGATCGGCAGAACTGACTTTTATTATATAAGGCATAAGTATGATTTCCCGGAGCGTATCAATGATCTTGATCGCGAGATCAATACCCTTAAATCTGAATGGAGCAGATACAGCAAGGCGGAGTTCAGTTCTTACGCCGATAATATCAGCAAGGCGCTGCGTAAAATGGAGCTCTCCTATCAGAATTTCGAGGACGCCTGCCAGAACGCTATCGACAACGAAAGATTAAGGCAAAGAAGGATCCAGCAGCTAAAAGACGACGGCCGCAGACGGATCAGTGACGTGCTTCAAGGCTACGGCAGCGATCCCTGCAACTGCAAGAGCGGCGCGGAATCCCGCCTTGAAGGCGAGCTGTTGTCAGGTATCGATAATAACGATCTCTCCGCTTTCAGAAAAGGTTTACGCGAAGAACAAGCCAATATCGATCGGCTGGATTCTCAAAGGAATAACAACAAGGCCGCGATAACAAGGGCGGAATCCCTGCTCGCAGCAAAGAAAAATAAGATGTTCACGATAAAGGGGTTTTATGATCAAAATAGCGTTAAAAAGGATCTCGATGAACTGAAGGACAAGGGAAAGTGCGTTGACATAAAGGATAAAGTTGCTGATATTGAGGGGGGAATCCGCGGAGCTGTCGTTCTGAAAGCTTATGATGATTATCTTGATACCGTGATAGGCCCGAACGACGGCATGCCCTGGTATGAGGAGCTTGGCCTCGTCATAGGCCTTTTCTTCGGCTACATCGGACAGGACGATAAAGGCAATGTGTCAACCGAGGTAAAACATAATGTGGGCAGTAACAATCCCTATTACACTATAAACGGAGCAAGATATAATGAAAAAACCGAGAGGTTTGAGCCCAAATCAACCTCGAAGAGATACCATCACTCGGAGCTCTATAGGTCCACCATCGGGGCCTTGTTCGATGACAACAATTAGCTGCCGGCTTGAAGCAACAGATGTGAACCTGATCTTATGCTCAATCCAACAGATCTTTGATGCTTCATAGAGACAAAATCCAATATCTTTCCTGCGGTCACTGCCTTGGAACTTACGGCCAATTTTTCGATCTTACCGTTCCCATATATTAAATGTACCCTGCTTGAATCCACATCGAAAGCGGATTCGTCATTTGCCACTACCATGTCCAGGTTCTTTGATCTGAGCTTCTTTTTCGCATTCTCAAGCAGGTCGTCCGTCTCCAGCGCGAATCCGATCAGGATCTTGTCGCCCTTCTTTTCGCCCAAACCGGCAAGTATGTCATTCGTCTTCCTGAGCTCAAGCTTCATCTTTAGTCCGGACTTCTTGATCTTCCCCCTAGCCCTTTCAGATGGCATGTAATCGGCGACCGCTGCCGCCATGACGACAACATCGTTCCTCTTGAACTCAAGGTTAACGAACTTTTCCATTTGCGCGGCCGTGTCAACGGTCAAGACCTTGCACCCCGCAGGCTTTTCGATCTGCGTCGGAGTTGTAATCAGCGTTACATCCGCTCCCCTGTCGACCGCCGCCCTTGCTATCGCGTATCCCATCTTTCCCGATGACCTGTTGCCGATGAACCTGACCGGATCGATAGCCTCATGTGTGCCTCCTGCGGTTACGAGTATCCTGACGCCGCTTAAGTCCTTGCTTTTTGCGATGATCTCCTCGGCCCTTGCGATGATATCGGCCACCTCTGACATCCTGCCGACGCCTTCATCACCGCAAGCAAGATGTCCCACCTCGGGTCCGATAAGCTGATAGCCTATAGCTGACAGCTTCTTGATGTTCCCCTGGACTATCGGGTTTTCCCACATGTTCCTGTTCATCGCGGGTGCCAGCAGTTTTGGCGCTTTAGAGGCCATCACGATCGTAGTTAGTGGATCATCCGCTATTCCCTGGTTGATCTTGCCTATTATATTGGCGGTCGCAGGCGCAATGATGATTAGGTCCGCTTTTTCCGCGAGAGATATGTGGGGCACGGGAATGTTTGAAAGTTCGTCAGAGAACAGGTCCGTGATGACGGGGTTCCTTGAGAGCGTCCTGAAAGTGAGGGGCGTGACCAGCTTGGTCGCTTCTTTTGTCATCGCCACCCATACGTCCGCCCCGTTCTGCTTTAGTTTGCTGACAAGGTCGGCCGATTTATACGCGGCTATGCCGCCCGTAACTCCGACAATTATCGTTTTGTTGCTGAGGGTTGGTTTTATGATCTCATTATTCACTTAATTATCTCTTTATGTTGGGTTAGGGTGTGGATGCGGGTTTGGTCTGGTCTTTGGTCTTGGAAGTTGGTCCAAATTCCAAACCTAACTTCCATGCCAAACTCGCTTCCTAACCTAGTCCCGAACCTATTTCTTCTTTGTTCTTGTCTTTTTCTTTTCTTCCTTGGCCAGAGAAGGACGTTCCTTGACTTCTTCGCTTGTAAGGTCCGCGAGCTTTATCTGCGACTTGCCGAGCTTTATCTTTATCTTTTCCGACGATATCTCCTTAAGTGCGGTCGTTATTGAGTCGGTTGGATCAAAATCATCAACGTACGGTAGAGACCCCGCCAGTATCTGCTTTGCCCTCGCTATAGTCGCGTTCACCAGCAGGAACTTGTTGTTAACCTTGGACATAATGTCATCGATCGGAATTCTCTTCAATTTATCATCATCCTCTCTTTTTCAACATTGATTATCGCCATTATCTTTTCGGCCGCCGTATCAACCTTGTCGTTAACGACTATGTAATCGTATTTTTCCATTACCTGCAGCTCCGCCAGCGCGGCGCGCAGCCTGTAATTCATTTCATCCGTCTTCTCGGTCCGTCTTTTTTTGAGCCTGAAGGCCAGGATGTCCACAGAAGGCGGTATCAGGAAAATAAAGACCTGCGACCCCGCGTGCAGCTTGTTCTCCGCGGCAAGCTCTTTTATCCGTGCCGCGCCCTGCACGTCCACCTCGAGCACCACTGAGTTGCCGTGCTCCAAGTTCTCTTCTATGTAACCGCGAGGGGTCCCGTAATAACAGTTGTGGACGGTCGCCCACTCCAGGAACTCTCCCCGCTTCTCTCTTTCAAAGAACTCTTTTTCGGAAAGAAAAATATAGTCCTTGCCGTTCTTCTCGTTAGGCCTCATGGGTCTGGTGGACGCAGATATAGAGAACTTGAGTTCAGGATATATCTTAAGCAGCTTTGATACTACTGTGCTTTTTCCCACCCCGGACGGGCCCGAAATTATGACAAGAAGGCCCTTTTTCTTCTTTTTCACAACCCGACAAGTATATCAGATAATAATTTGCGAAGCAATACATTGGTGATATAATGGCCGCTGATCCAAATAAATCAGGGAGGAAAATACCTATGAAAAAACTTTCGATTTTTGCTCTTATTATGGCGATTTATGCCGGCTCGGCTTTTGCCGTCGGCGCTGGTGTCGGCGCCAGAGCGGTCGCGATGGGTGGCACGGGAATTGCCATTGCGAACGACGTTGTTTCCGCGGCATACTTTAATCCGGCAGCTTTAATGTACGGGCCGGAAAATGTTGACATTCAGCTGGCTGGCGGCGGGGCGACACAAAGCATAGTCAATCTGGCGGAATCTATCTCCGCGGGATCGGACTTTATCGCCAATAACTTTGATAAGACTCTTAGTGTTAATGGATCGGTTGCCGGCGGATTCGGTTTTTCTGTTAAAAAAGTGGGCATAAGCGCGATCGCGACCGGATTCGGGAACTTTAACAAGCCTGCGAATTCGCTGACATTTGATATGCTGGGCAACGCTAATGTCTGCGTCCCTCTTACTCTTGGATCTTCTTTTTCAACCCCGGGCCTTCCTATAGCTTCGCTGGCTGTGGGCGTCAACCTTAAGGCGATAGGGATCGCACAGATCAAAACCAACGTTGTAAAATCAGGGGTAACTGGGATAGGAACAATGGAGCAAATTACCGGCTCCGGGTTCGGATTTGATATGGGCGTGCTGGCAAAAGTAACTCCGCTGCTCTCTCTCGGTGCTGTCGTCAGGAACCTGTCAGCCTCGGCAAATGTCACCAACAAATCAACCCTTTTGACGGTAACTGCAGCAGGAGATGTTAATCCGGGTACAGAGACTGAGACAAAGACCACATATACCCCGGCCCCTGAAACCGGCATCGGAGTGGGCGTTGTTGTACCGATAACTGGGACCCTTATAGCTTGCGATCTTGAAAATTACAGCATGCCAAAAAATGGGGACCTTAACAAGTCGGAAAGTTTTACTGACACACACATCGGCATTGAACAGGGCATGCTTTTCAATATGGTCATGCTCAGGTTCGGATATTTTACTTACTCAGCCTTTGAAGATTCCTTCTATACCTGGGGCATCGGCTTTAATGCCGGACCGGCAAGCTTGGGCGTTGCTTCAGCCAATAGTGTGGCTGATTCCAATAACAGCGTTGCAATGGCCCAGCTTGGATTAGCTTTCTAGGGCATCTTCAGGTAAACCAAAACGACCCGATACCTGCTATAATTTCAGGTAGGATATCCATAGCTTATCCTTTCATATGAAAAGAATAATATTGTTCTGTGTTCTTGTTTACCTCTTCGGCGTGTGCTGGTCGCCCGCGGACGTCGTGCCCGCCTTCAAGAACCTTAAGTCGGACATCAACACGCAGCTTGTTGAGCTGTTCGGGCGTGAAATATCCATCGAGAGCGTATCTGGCACGATAGTCAACCAGATCGAACTCAACAACGTCGCGATCGCGAGAGGCAAAAAGCTGTCAGAAGGCACGATAATAAAAGCAAAACAGATAGTGATCAACTATAACCCGTTCAAGCTGGCCACCAGCAGGGGCAATATTGTTCCGGCCATTTCAAAGATAACGATAATAGAACCCGACATAATCGTGGAGAGAAGCGCGGATGACAGGTGGAACATGGCGGAGCTCATCCCGAAGGTCAAGAACGACAATGAAAAAGAAGAACCTCTAAAGCTCAACGCCGATATAGAGATACGGAACTGCCGCGGCGTGTACCTGGACCACATGGGATGGGGAGAGCCTCTTAACGGAAGGACCTTCACATCAAAGATCCGGGACATGGACGCCCGCGTTAAGATAGCCGGTAACAGGATAACCATCAACGTTAGCGCGACCTCCATCGTTAACAGTGCCGTAGCGTCCGCGGTGCTCAAGGGGAACGTTAACATAAAGAACGGGAAATATTATTTTGTCGCGAACATAAAGAACGTGGATATAACCAAGTGGGGTTATTACACCATGAACATCCCGCATTTTAAACCTGTCTCGGGAATTAGCGATATGAAACTTACCATGACCAATCCCCCTCCCAGGAAAAAAGGTCAGCCCATCCTTTTTGACGGACAGTTCTACATCAGGAACGGCGTTGCGCTGATATTTGATAGAAGAGTGGAGAACATGTACGGCTTTGTGAGCGTTCACGATGAGGACGCCAGGTTCAAGAACCTTTCCGGATACATGGACGGGGTCATGATGATAGCGAACGGAAGGCTTTATGATTTTGAGGTCGCGAATTACGATATCGACGTTGACGCGCCGATACAGAACTATGAAAAGCTGAAAAAGCCTTTTCCGCAGCTTGAGGGCATTGATTTTAAGGGGAGCGTCGCTTCCCGTGTCCATATCGGCGGCAATTACGGGCATCCGTTGTTCAGCGGCAGGATATCCTCTATCGGGCAGCTCTATCGGCAGAAAATAAAGGGGGACCTTGATTTTGCTTTTGAGGGCTCGGTCCTGGACATATTGCCGAGCAACGTTAGCGCGTTTGACGGCAAAATAAGCACCTCTGGCTTGATCGATTTTACGGGGGACGTACCGAGTTTTTCAATGGCGTTCTCAAGTGAATCGATCACTTTTGACAGGATATTATCCGCCGTAAAGATAAAGGACAAGCTCTCGTTCAGATCTAACGTTCGCGGGAACCTGAAAACCTTGATGTTCGATGCGAGCGCCTCGGGTGAGGGGCAAAAAGAGATAGTGCTTCTGGGCACCGTGGAATCCGGAGGTCTTTCGTTGAATATCAAAGGAAGGGGGATCACTTTCGCCGGCGATTCTTTCGGCGGATCGTTAAAAGAATTTCAGGCGAAGGCGCAATGGGACCTGAACGATCGCGGCGCTGAAAGGCTCACGCTGGAAGGTTCTGCCATAGCTGAAAAAGGTTTTGTGGGCCCCGAAAAGATAACCGGAGCCAATATCAGGTTCCGCCGCGGAGGCGGAAAGACAGAAGTAACCGCGGATGTGACCGAAGGCAGATCGCTTGTAAAGGTAAAAATGGACTCGAGCGGTTCCCGTGAGGCGGTCCTGACCATTGATACTGCCAGCGCAGAGGCCGGCAACTTTAAGCTGATCGATGCACTGGTCCCCAAAGAATTGACGCCGGTGACAGGCCTGCTTGATGCTCACGTCGTGGCGAGCTTTGAGCTGGCAAGTTCAGGAATGCCGGATCTCAGCAGGCTAAGAACGTCAGTAAGCGTTGCCCTATCGAACGGATCAGCTTCTTACGAAAAATTCGATTATGTACGCCTGCTTTTCGATACAGCCGACAAAATGCTGCGCTTCGGGAAAAGCCGCATCAAGGCCGGCAGAACAGACCTTTCATGGAGCGGGACCGTGGAATCCGGCAGGAACCTGAACATCGACCTGAACGGAAAACTGGATCTTGGAGCCCTTAAGCCGTTCACGATAAAGTACGGCAGGCTTTTTGGCAATGCAAGGATCGCGGCACATCTGGAAGGAAGCACCGACAATCCGGCATTCAACGCGGATTTCAACGTGGAAGGGTTAAGATACAATGACATATTCCTTGACGGCATTGAAGGGGTCATTTCTTTTGACGGAAAGACATTCCTTATAGAAAAACCGGTCCTCATATCGGTGTTGAACGACAGATATAAGCTTTCGGGCAGGTTCGACATAAAGAAAAAACCTGCTTTCTCGATCAAGCTGGCTGTTGAAAAAGGCGACCTCGGCACCGCCATCGGCATAATAGATGAGGTCAATAAGGAGCTCTCGACAAAGCAGATCTTCACGGCCGCTGCCGAAAAACAGATCGTCCTTGATCCTAAAGATTTCATTTACCCGGCAGTTCCGGTGGTCAAGTTCTTCACATCGGATAACAAGAATTCACTTTCGGATGAACTCTCGGCCGCGGAGAAGGACTCACGTCAATACGCGCTCGCAATTAAGGAAAGGGTCGGCAGGCACATTTCAGGGAAATTCAACGGGGAGATCGATCTCAAGGGAACGCTGAGCGCGCCATCCGGATACGTGGAGTTCCGGATAAATGACGCGACCGTAGAATCTTACTCTTTCGACGAGGCGTTCGTGAAAGGCAGCCTTGAGAACGGATCGTTCGAGGCCGACTCGGTCTACATAAAAAAAGCGGGTGGCACCACATACTTATCAGGCACATACGATCCGAACGGAACATCCTCAATTGAAATAAAAGCAAGTTCAATGCCGGTAGATTTCCTTACGCTGTTGTTGCCCGATAACAAGGTGTTCAACGGAACGTTCGATATGAACGCCGGAATATTCGGCCGGTCCGCCTCCTATTCCGGCTGGGCCGACCTGCACGCCGCCACGATCTCTATCGGCGGGGTCGCCATGGACGACGTCTCTTCTTCGATCAGCTTCGGAAATAATCTTCTCTTCATTAAAAACATCAGCTTCCTTAAGAACGACAAAAAGACCTCTATTCAGGGAACGATACCTTATGAAGGAGCGGGAATGGCGGTCAGCATCACAATGGAAGGAGAAGGCATCGGACTTCTTACTCTTCCCGCGAAAGGCATATCATGGATCTCGGGCGCCGGCAGAGGAGAAGTGAAGCTGACCGGAGAGCTTATACGTCCGGTAATGAACGGTTCTGTGACCATCGAGAACGCGGCCGTTTATCTGTCATCGATAGATTCAATTCTTTCCGAGATCAATGCGATGATCGTGATAAAGAACAATCTGCTCACCACCGAAGGCGTATATGCAAAATGGCTGGGAGCAAGGACACAGAATGTTGTCAACAAGATCAAGGTGACGGGTTCGATCGATCTGAACGAGATCCTTGCCGAAAGCAGGACTGTCGGACTTAACATAAAGCTGAGGGACGGGAGTTTTGTGGTAGACCTTCCGAACCTTTACAGGGGAGACATTGAAATAAAGAACGCGTCGCTCTACGGGCCGCTGTCAATGAGGGATCCTTCAAAAGCGCCAAAGCTTTCCGGCTCCTTTGACCTGAGCGACGGCGTGATCTCGCTGCCTGATTTTTCAAAAAAAGCCGAGCTTCTTCCGATCCAGCTTGATGTAAAGCTTAATATCGGCAGGAACAACTATGTGGTCGCGGGTGACGTAAAGAACCTGTTAAGCACGGATGTCAGCAACCTGCTGCTGAACATGGAGGTAGAAGGCCAGAACATTCTGATCGGCGGCACCCTTGCCTCTCCGAAACTGACGGGCAAGGCGTTCATTAAACAGGGAACGGTCAATATCCTGAACAGGGAATTTTCCCTGATGTCCGATGAAAGGCAGAAAGAGGTCTATCCCGCGAACCTTGAAAAAATAAAGGACAACACCGCCCAGTTCTCGGGAGGCAGCATGCCCTATCTCAACCTTGCGGCCGAGGTGAACGTTAAAGAGACCGAATCGATCACGAGCGCAAAGCCTGGAGAAGCGCCCACATATAGGACGACCGATTATCTTGTTGTATCCAGGATAACCGGGATACCGTATTCCGAGGACATCGAACGAGGCCTTAAGCTGGATTTTGACGCGTTCATTCAGGATACGAGCAAACAGCCGACCGAGCTGATCCTTTCCGGACTGGACCAGGAGGACATAAAGGTGCTTCTTCTCCCCGATTTCATAAAGGGCCCGCTTAAGATGGGACAGAACAGCCCCAATCAGGTGGAGGCGGGGGACGTGCTTGCGGATTACCTGAACAGCAGGCTGAATTCATACCTGCTGCGCGATGTGGAGCGCAACATAGCCAAATCGCTCGACCTTGAAAGTCTCACTCTTGAATACAACTTCGGCAAAGACATAAGGCACATGCTTCCATCATCCGGTCAAACTGTGATCGCACCACAGGGAGCCCCGGAGACCATGTACGGCATAGGCGCTGTGAAGGGATTTTTTGACAGGTTCTACATAGACATGAAATACGCGCAAGCCGTGGAGGAACAATCGATAGTGAACAAGGCGCTTCTCAACTATCAGCTCACGTACAGGCTATCCCCCGTGCTTTCCGTCGTCTATTACAGAGAACCGTTCTCGTTCATCGAGAACCAGAGCGACTACTACAGGGTCACGCTAAAAGCAGGTTACCAACTATAATAAATATGATAAACTGGACGATTAATGCATAAAAAGATATTTTTCGCGCTGCTTTTATTTATCATAACGGCGAATATACCGGCATATGCGGTCATGATAATAAGCCCGGAGGCCGGGCAAAAAGCGCCCCTCCCGAAAAAAGTTACCGTGGGCCCGCTTGTGACCGCGATAGAGATAAGAGGCAATCAATCCATCGCCGAAGACAGGATACTTGAAGCCGTTTTCAGCAGGATCGGCGACATCCTTATCGAGGAAAAGGTCTCCAGCGACGTGAAGGCGATCTATGCGCTCGGATATTTTGACGATGTCTCCGCCTCGTTCGAATCATACGCGAAGGGAACAAGGATCATTTTCAACGTAAAAGAGAACCCGGTCGTAGCCGGGATCACCTTTGAAGGGAATTCGGTTTACAGCTCTTCGGACATCCAGTCCCTTATGAAGACGAGGATCGGCGAGATACTTAATTATAAAACGCTTCAAGATGACATCCAGAGCATCAACGATAAGTATCACAAGGACGGGTACACTCTGGCGCGCGTCGCGGATGTTTCCACTGACCCCAAGACAAAGGTCCTCAAGATAAAGGTCATAGAGGGCGTTATCGAATCGATCTCGCTCGACGGGAATACCGTGACCCATGACGATGTGATCCTGAGGGAGATCGATTCAAAGCAGGGGGACGTTCTTAATGAAAAACAGCTCGCCAAGGACTTGAGGCGCGTTTTTAACCTCGGGTTCTTCTCGGAAATATCCCCCAATTTCGAACCCGGAAGCTCTCCTGACAAGATCATCCTGGTGATTAAGGTAAAGGAACAGAAGACCTCCACCGTTAACTTTGGCGGCGGCTACGGGGAAAGGGAGGGCTGGTTCGGTTTCGTCGACCTGAGCCTGAACAACATGTTCGGCACGGGACATGGCATGATGGTGCGGGCGCAGTGGGGACAGATACTTAACACATATCAGTTCAAATATTACTATCCGTGGTTCATGACCGATTATTTCGGGCCAAGAACTTCAATGACCTACAGGGTATGGAACACATCGGGCCCCGATATCTACGGCAACGAGATACAGGACGCCATCAGGGTCGGGTGGGATATTGCGCTTTCAAGGCCCATTTCCGACACATTCTCGCACTCTTTCTCGTTCGGTAGCGAAACGGTGAACCCTGTATCAGATTCCACAGTGACCAATGCGGTTTCGTTCGACGCTTATGTCTCGGATTTTGTTGGTTATTCCATTTCATATGATACCCGCGACTTTTGGATGAATCCTTCAATAGGTGACTTTCATACCGCGTCAGTAAAGAGAGGCTGGAAAAAGGTCGGGGCAACGATAACGAACTACACAAAGATCGGCCTGGACCTGAACAGGTTCATTCCTCTCGCTCAGGCCCAGGTACTGGCGCTGCACGCATCCGCAGGGGCGGGATATGGCGACGTTCCGCTTGGCGAGCTTTACTGGTGCGGCGGCGCGAACACAGTAAGGGGATATTTCCCGTCTGAAGCTGCGCTCGGTGTCAGAAAGCTGATATTCAACATTGAATATCGTTACACCTTCAACGAAGTTTTCCAGGGTGTCGCGTTCTACGATTTCGGCAACGCGTGGGGCAGCGTCATTGACGGCGATACCGTGGCCTCGGGCCCCGATTTTTCACAATTCCTTTCGGGACGCGGCCTAGGGCTAAGGCTGAACACCCCGCTGGGGCCTATAAGGCTTGATTATGGCATCGGCGATTCAAAGGCGTTCGGCGAAGGAATAGTGCATTTCTCAATTGGACAAGCATTTTAGAGTATCAGATCATCAGAGCATCAGATGAGAGGTCAGAATTCAGATCATTCGATATCTGATCTTCTGAAATCTGAATTCTCCTCTGGTAGTCTGATAATCTGATGATCTATCTATATGAATACTTTAAGAAAAACTTATATAAATGAAATAATCTCGTGGAACAAAAAGCTCAACCTTACCGGGCTAAAGGATGCGGAAGAGATCGGCTCAAAGCTGTATGACGACAGCCTGAACATCGCCGGGGCCCTGGACCTTGGCGGAGCGATAAAGGTGATCGATGTTGGCTGCGGCGCGGGGTTTCCCGGGATACCTCTCAAGATAGAATATCCTTCGATCCAATTGACCCTCATCGATTCGATCGGCAAAAAGATCGAATTCGTAAAACACGCGATAAAGCTGCTGGACCTTAAGGACACGAGCGCGATATGCGCGCGGGCGGAAGAGCTCGGCCGCGAAAAGGATTTTCGGGAACAATACGACCTGGCCGTGTCGAGGGCAGTGGCCAAACTGAACACGCTCTGCGAATATTGCCTGCCTTTCGTGAGGATCGGCGGTCTTTTCGTTGCGCAGAAGGGTCCGGACATAGAAGAGGAAATATCCGCCGCCGACAGAGCCATAAAACAGCTCGGCGGCGCGTTCAAGGAAAAAATAAGCGTTGCTTCCGGATTCCTTGTGGTGATAGAAAAAAAGAAGCCCACACCCGTGGATTTTCCGCGGAAGACGGGCGTGCCAAGTAAAGACCCCCTTTGATTAAATATGCTATAATATCTCCCGAATGTCCATCGTATATGCTACCGTAAATCAAAAAGGCGGCGTCGGAAAGACCACTACTGCCGTGAACCTTGCCGCTTATCTCGCCACCTTCGGCAAGAAGACGCTTCTTATCGATGCGGACCCTCAGGGAAACGCGTCCTCGGGCCTCGGCCTGGACAGGGATTCGATCTCCAAATGCATGTACGACGTGATAATAAACGGCTCGCCTTTCACGGAAGTGATAAAGCCCTCCTCTATCTCAGGCCTGGACATAGCTCCGGCGACCTCGAGACTAGCGGGAGCTGAGGTCGAGCTTACGGAGATCGAGCTCAGAGAGTCGAGATTGAAGAGCTCCATCAGAACGATAAGGGGTTCGTATGAATACATCATAATCGACTGTCCCCCTTCGCTCTCGCTTCTTACCGTTAACGCGCTCACCGCGGCGGACCAGGTGATAATCCCCATACAGTGCGAGTACTACGCGCTTGAAGGACTTTCTCAGCTGGTCAAGACCGTCGAGCTTGTAAGAAAAAGCCTGAACCCGGACCTCAAGTTGTGCGGCATACTTCTTACCATGTATGATTCAAGGACCCTTCTCTCGGAGCAGGTCGCCGAAGAGACAAGAAAGCACTTCGGCAGTAAGGTCTTTAAGACAGTGATACCCAGGAACGTAAGGCTTGCCGAGTCGCCGTCGTTCGGCCAGCCTATAATATTCTATGACCCGTCCTCGAGCGGCGCGCAGGCTTACGAAAAGCTGTCGCGCGAAGTGCTGGACGGGCATTTGTAGAGACAGGAGAATAATATGCAAAAAAGAGGATTGGGCAAAGGTCTCTCTGCACTGATACCGGACAGCGGCGTGCTGGTGGGCGGCCGCACAATAGTGAGCATAGATATCAACAAGGTGACCCCGAACCCTCGCCAGCCCAGAGCGGACTTCGATCCGGAAAGCTTGAACGAACTTGCGGAATCAATAAGGTCGCAGGGCATAGTTCAGCCTGTGCTCGCAAGGCTCCGCGACGGAAAATACGAACTGGTCGCCGGAGAAAGAAGATGGCGTGCGTCAAAGAAGGCCGGACTGACTCTGATACCCGCCATAATAAAGGAATTCTCGGATGAGGAATCCCTTGAGCTCGCGCTGGTCGAGAATCTGCAGCGCGAGGACCTTAATCCCATGGATGAAGCGGACGCGTTCCAAAAACTGGCAAAGGAGTTCCATCTGACGCAGGCTGACATTTCGAAAAAGGTGGGAAAGAACAGGTCCACCGTGGCGAACACCATGCGCCTGCTTGAGCTCCCAAAAGAGATCCAGCAGAGCATAAGAAAGGGACATCTGACCGCGGGGCACGCGAGGCCGATACTCGCCATGTCATCCGATGAGGACCGTATCTCTCTCTGGAAAGAGATAATCAAGAACAACCTTACGGTGCGCGACGTGGAGCAGATCGTTCACGGTACCGGCGGGACCTCAAAAAGCAGGAAAAAGAAGCCGGGCAGGAACGAGGAGCTTACGGACCTAACAGAGCTGCTCACGACCCACCTAGGGACAAAAGTAAGGATAGTGGGCTCAAGCAAGAAGGGCAAGATAGAGATCGAATATTATTCACAGGAAGACCTTGAGAGGATCATAGAGTCACTTACCGGAAATATTACCTAGTAGTTTTTTTGCTTCCATGAACAAGAGCGGAAGGCTTGATAGCGAGAAAAGATATACCAGCTCTCTCCCTGATAAAGGCACTGTATTGAATATGGCCTGCATGAACGGAACATAAATGACCGCCATTTGAAGCAGGACTGTAAGCGCCACCGCCGCCACCAGGTACATGTTCGAGAATATCCCCACGGTGAACAGCGACTTTTTCTCCGATTTGCAGTTGAACACATGGTACATCTCAAGCAGAGCAAGCGCGGAGAACGCGAACGTGCGGCCCTTGGCCAGGCTTTCATTCGCCCCCATAAGGAAAAGATATATCGAGACGACACCCATCAGCACTCCCACGGTTATCATCGAAAATATGATGTTGCCGTTTATTATGCCCTCATCTTTTTTGCGTGGCGGCCTTTTCATGACGTCCTCCTCGATCGGCTCAGCGGAAAGCGCGAGGGCCGGAAGACCGTCAGTTACAAGGTTGACCCAGAGTATCTGTATTGGCAACAGCGGGAGCGGCAGCCGCATTATGATCGCAAAGAACATGGTGAGTATCTCTCCAACGTTCGCAGAGAGCAGGTACCATACGAACTTCCTTATGTTCTCGAATATTCCCCTGCCCTCTCTCACCGCCTCGACTATCGTCGCGAAATTATCGTCCGCCAGTATCATGTCCGACGCTTCCTTTGCCACATCGGTACCCGTTATCCCCATTGCGATGCCGATATCGGCGCGTTTAAGAGCAGGCGCGTCATTTATGCCGTCGCCGGTCACGGCAACTATGTTGCCTTTTTTCTTGAATTCCTCGACGATATCAAGCTTCTGTTCGGGAGATATCCTCGCGTACACGTTCTCTATGCCAAGGTCCTTCGCGACGGCCTTTGCTGTTAATAAATGATCCCCGGTTATCATAACGGGAGTAATGCCGGCTTCTTTGCATGTCCTCACAGCATCCTTCACTTCAACTCTGGGAAGGTCCATCATCCCCACAAGTCCCAGAAAAACAAGGTCCGTCTCTACCGCGGTAATATCAACATCCACTTTCACTACCTTATACGCTACCCCGAGTGTTCTCAGGCCCTGGGACGCGAGCTTTTCATTTTCTCTGAGCACCGCGTTCTCATCAGCTCCTCTGCAAAGTTTGATAATGATATCGGGCGCCCCCTTAACATATACTATGAATTCTCCTTCCGATGATTTGTGGACCGTGGTCATCAGCTTGCGTTTTGAATCGAAAGGCAGCTCGTTGACCCGCGGATATATTGTTTCCAGGTCGCCGCGTTTCAGCCCCGCCTTTGCCCCGAGCACGATCAGCGCTCCCTCGGTGGGGTCGCCGATAATACCGTATGTGTTGGTTTCTTTAAAATGCTCAAGATGCGAATCGTTGCACAGAACCACCGCTTGAAGCAGGACCTTAAGCTTTTCGTCGGATGACGGGTCCAGGCCTAAGAATTCACCTTTCGGCTCATATCCGTTGCCCGTGACCTTAACTGTTTTGCCGCCGATCACTATGTTATTGACCGTCATCTTGTTCTGAGTCAGCGTGCCGGTCTTATCGGAGCATATCACCGAAACGCTGCCCAGCGTCTCGACCGCGGGAAGTTTTCTGATTATCGCTCCGCGCTTTGACATCCTGTACGCTCCAAGCGCCAGCGAGATGGAAGTGACCGCGGGAAGGCCTTCAGGGATCGCCGCGACCGCAAGGCTCACTGCGGTAAGAAAGTCATCAAAAAGATCCCCGCCTTCCAGAATGGCCGCTATGAAAACAAGGAAGCACACGAAGAGCGCCGAAAGTCCCAGCCATTTTCCAAAAACATTAAGCCTGTCCTGCAGTGGGGTCTTTACTTCGATGCTCTCCTGCACCATTTCCGCGATGCGCCCTATCTGAGTGTTCATGCCGGTTCCCACTACCAGCGCTTCTCCCCTGCCGTATGATACCGTGGTGCCCATAAAGATCATGTTGGTCATGTCCGCGATCGGCAGATCCTGCTCCAGCAGCAGAGAAGCATCCTTATCTACCGGGGTTGATTCGCCTGTCAGTGAAGCTTCTGAGGTCTTCAGGTTCACGGATTCGATCAGGCGCGCGTCAGCGCCGACAGACGAGCCCGATTCGAGAAAGATGATGTCCCCGGGCACAAGTTCGCTGTTGGGGATCTTTCTCATTTCTCCCGCGCGCTTTACAAGGGTCAGTGGGGCGGAAAGTTTTTTCAGCGCCGATATCGCCTTTCCGGCCCTTTCTTCCTGCACGACGCCTATGACCGCGTTCATGAGCACAATGGCAAGTATGACCAGCGCGTCCTTGGTCTCTCCCAGGAACATGGAGACCACGGCGGCCGCGATAAGTATCAACACTATGAATTCGGTAAGCTGCTCTGCGAACATGGATAACACGCTTCTGCCGCGCTTTTCTTTAAGCACGTTCAGGCCGTATAACTTCTGCCGCCTTGAAGCTTCCTCTTCCGTTAAACCGATACCCGGGTCCACCTCAAGGCTTTTTGATATTGCCGCTGCGTCCATCGAATGCCAGCTCTTCATTTACTTCACCTTGCGATTATTGTATCATGAATTTGTGAATAAATTCTCTGCCGTAGCGCTGTTATTTGTTCTGCTGCTGCCGATAGGATGTTTTTCCGCGGACCTGGACATAGGCACTCACGCATCTTTCTTTCTTCCGCCGGAGGGCGGTGGGAACACGCTCATGGCGGGGATAGACGCGACCTACAGGCTCAATGATACTTTCAGCGCCAGAGGTTCGGTCGATAACGCAAGCTACTCGACCTCGGACCATAAATACGAAGTGACCTCAGCTTCCGCGGACCTGATATGGCATGTTCTTGGAAAGTCTTTTTTTGATCCTTATCTTGGTTCGGGAGTTGTATATTATGTAAAGAGCACCGACGGGATCGCATCATCGACCACAGGCCTGAACGCCCTGGCGGGCCTGTCATTGGTTTTCCAGACATTCTCCGCGGGAGTGGAGGTCAAATACACTGTCCCCGACGCGAACGACATGAAAACCGGGTATTATTCATCGGGAGGACAGTTAACGGGAGGGCTTCACGTGAACCTGTAAGGGTCAGATGCCTTTCAGGTCGCTGATCACTTGATCCACGTCTTTGCCTTCTCTTACGGCCTTGATAAGTTCGAGATACAGCTTTTTTTCGCTTTCATCCTTATTCTTGATCTCCTTGTCGATGGCGGCGATAAAGAACCTCTTTTCGTCCGGTGAAAGCTTTGTGAATGCGTCAAAGAACTTTTTTATGGCAGCTTCGGTTTTTGCCCTGTCATCCATATATTTTACCTCTCTTTAAAGGATTCTATCACGCGAAAAGCCGTTAAAAAAGCATATTTGACAGGGATGCTATAATAGACCCATCTCTATGGCAAAAATATTCCCGTTCAGTGGCATAATATACAACAAAAAAACGGCCGGCAACCTGTCGAAGGTAATGATCCCGCCCTATGACGTTATCTCGCCGGACGATCAGGCTAAGTTCTACGATGTCCATCCATACAACTGCATAAGGCTTACTCTGGGCAAAACCTTCCAGGGCGACACCGACCTGAACAATAAATACACGAGGTCCGCCGCATTTTTCAATTCCTGGCTTAAGAACGGCGTACTGGCGCAGGACGACGAGGAAAGCATTTACGCCTACGAGCAGAGGTTCAAATACAAGGGCAAAAATCTCACCCGTCTGGGTTTCATCGCGCTCTTCAAGCTAGAGGAGCTTGAAGCCGGGAGGGTATATCCGCACGAGAACACGCTGGTTAAACCGAAACAGGACCGGCTCGATCTTTTAAAGGCGACCTCGGCGAACTTTGAGCCGATCTTCTCGCTGTTCATTGACGAGGAAGAGAAGATCGCCCGCAACCTTAAAAAGAACATAAAGAGAAAACCGCTTATCGAGGTAAGGGACAACATGGGCATGCAGAACAGGCTCTGGAAAATAACCAGCAGGAGCGCGATAAACAAGCTGATAAAGGAGATGGTTAATAAACAGCTTTATATCGCTGACGGACATCACCGCTACGAGGCCGCGCTGAAATACCGCAACGAAATGCGGTCGAGATCGCAGAAGGCCACGGGAGATGAGCCCTACAACTTCATAATGATGTATTTTACGAACATTTATGACAAGGGACTGGTGATACTGCCCATCCACAGGCTTGTGATGGCACTGAACCTTAAGGAAAAAATAAACCTTGAGAACAGGCTTGTTGATTATTTCGATACCGAAGAGATAAAGTTCGGAAAGAACACCGAACTGGCCGCGAGGAAAAAGCTGATAAGGCAGATGTCAAAGACAGTGGAGGGACAGCACAACTTCGGCATGTATCTGCACGGGGAGAATAAATACTGGCTTCTAAAGCTGAAGAACGAAAGGCTTATAGACAAATACGTGAGCTCCGACAAGCCGAGGGAGCTTAAGAAGCTTGATGTGACCATTCTCCACAGCATCGTAATAAGAGAGATACTCGGCATATCGGACAGGGACATCGAGCTTGAAAATTCGGTGCGCTTTGTCCACAACGATGATGAAGCGTTCGATCTGGTAAAACAGGGAGGATATCAGCTCGCGTTCTTTCTTAATCCCACAAAGGTTGAGCAGGTGGTGTCGGTCGCCGACAAATATGAAAAGATGCCTCAAAAATCCACTTTCTTTTATCCAAAGCTCCTGACCGGACTTGTGATGTACAGGATGCCTAATAAGGAAAAGTTCTCTTTTTGATCCGGGCCTAGAAGGCTAAAATTTGTGGCCGATGTTCAGGTCGAGCTCGAAAATGTTGCCGCCGTCCGCTATAGAATTTACAACGAACTTCGGCATTATTATGTATTCTCCCACCCTAAAGCACGGTGAAACACCCCAGTATGTCGCATGGCCGTGAGTGTCTTCGCCTATCGTGTATTCGGTCCCGTTAAAGCTGTCCGTATAGTTTATCTCCTTGGCAACATAGAACTGCGCGCCGCCCGCGTGAAGGGTAACATAGAAAATGTCCGTTATATCGTATTTGATCGCGATCCCGTATTTGAGCGGGTTTATGTTCTGCGTGAAATTTGAGTTGGTGACCTGCTGCTCAATGTCCCCGCCGATCTTTATCCATTCAAGCGGGTAGAACATGTCCGCTCCAATATCAACGCCAGCGCCCGGACCGGTCACCACGCCGAGATGGAAGGTCGAGTCGTAAGGCAGGTTCTTTCCCGAAAAGGTCACGGGATGAGCCGGATCGCAGATAATTGCGCATAGAAAAAGAACGGCGCAGAGGAACCTTAACTTCATAAGCTCTTCCCGGTGAGCCGAGTATAAGCCTCAAGATATTTTTCACGGGTCTTCTGGACGACATCGCTCGAAAGCGGCGGAGCAGGCGGATTCTTGTCCCATTTTATCGCAAGCAGATAATCGCGGACGTATTGTTTATCATAGCTCGGCTGGGGCCCTCCCTCTTTGTACTTGTCCTTCTGCCAGAAGCGCGAGGAGTCGGGAGTGAGCATTTCGTCTATCACGATGATCTTTCCGTCGATCTCGCCGAACTCGAGCTTTGTGTCAGCAATTATTATGCCTTTTGATTCAGCATGCTTGCACGCCGCCTTATATATTTCGAGGGTCGCATTCTTCATGGTGTCGGTTGTCTTGTCCCCAACTGTCTTTCTCATTTCCGCTTCCGTGATGTTGATGTCATGTCCCGATGAAGCTTTTGTGGACGGCGTGAATATCGGCTCCGGAAGGCGCGATGACTCTTTCAGTCCTTTAGGCAGCTTGATCCCGGACACCGACCCTTTTTCCTGGTATTCAGCCCAGGCAGAACCGGAGATGTATCCCCTGACAATGCATTCAATATCGATCAGCTTTGCCTTTCTGCCGATGAGCGACCTTTTTTCAAGGATCCCGCCGTAACGCAGAAGCTCTTTGGGGTACTGGGAGATATCAGCGGTGATAACGTGATTATCTATTATGTTCTTTGTATGGTTGAACCAGAAGAGCGAAAGCTGGTTGAGTATCATTCCCTTGTCGGGTATGGGAGTTGGTATGACCGAGTCGAAAGCGGAGATCCTGTCGGTGGCGATTATCAGCAGTTTATCGCCGAGGTCATAAACGTCGCGCACTTTACCGCGTTTGTATAACTTTATGCCTGAAAGTTCGGACTTAATAAGTGGTGCTGCTGCCATAACAGCAAGCAATGATAAAGTATTTATCCCTCTGATTCAAGCAGGTAAGTTCTGCTAGGGATGTTTATTACTTGACCTTTATTGTCGCTTTCATGCCAGGGGTGTTGAAATTGATCTTATTGGTACCTTTCGGTATTTCTATCTCTTTATAACCGCCGGCAACGTCAATTAATTCCTCTTTCAGTACCTGGTCATCCTGCCATTTTGACGGCGCAACGGCTTTAACGAACAATATTTTCCCTTCTCCGCTCATGGGCGTTACGCAGAGTTTTCCCAATAACGCTCGCTCAAAATATAGTGTATATCCCGAATCCCAAGACGTACCTCGTAACTCCACAACACCATCGATGACTCCGCCCACAGCGCCGTTAAATCCTGATGCTGCCAATGTTGTGAACTCGTCCAAATTCTTACCCGCTGAAGTTTTTTGAACTTTAGGCGTGGAATCAACAGCCGGTTTCTTCACCTCAGGGTTTATTTTAGTCCCAGAAGATGTGTTCGGGACCAGACCCTTATCTCCGTAAAAAGCTTCTCCGTTCACAAGTGCGAGTCCGAACCAAGCCCAGTTCTGTTGATAATAATTTTCGGGATCTTCTCCCCAGTAACCTTCCGGATTGTACTCGGCTGCAAGTCTTGCCATTATCTGCTCGGCAGCCTTCTTGTCACCTGCGAAATAAAAGAATGCCAGATAAGCACCGTTCATGCAGAACTGCTCCTTATCCAAGTTGTTTGCCTGGGGGATGCTTGGGGTGACCAGATTCCCGTTCCTGTCGTATCCGCCTAGTATCCTGCCGTTCTTTTGCAGTTCTTTTTTCAGGAAACAATAGGGACCTGCATCTTTAGGTGTGCACGCATTGTCGGTCAGATAACGTCTTGCTTCCGGATTCCCGTTCCATGCGTAATCCTGGGCGACCGCATAAAGTGTTCTGAACGAATCCCATCCGAACAGATGGCCACCCTGTGAAGCGAATATCCCGCTGTCCGTTATACCCTGTGGCATTACAATTATCTGGTTAGGCGGCAGGTTAGTTGTTCCAGGTACTCCGTTAAGCGTCGCGTCTGCGCTCCCGATGATTACTTTGTATGAGGTGGAAGCTAATTCCTGCCAAGGATGGTCAGTATCTATTTCCGGAAATAAGGACCTGAAATATGCCGGCCTCATATACGAGGGATTTATCTCCCCCGCATCCCTCATCTGGTCTCCCCCACAAAGGTAATAATTATCGCCGATCTTCTTAACCTCTTTATCCCAAATATCTTTGAGCATAGCTTTTGCATCCTGTATATAGTCAGATTCGTTCCATTTTTTTCCGGCCATTATCAAAGCAGCAGCTGTATCAACATCAGCGTCCGTCGCGGCGTCCAGGCATCCCCTCCAGGGCTCGCCCGGTGTCCAATCATAATTGATCGCTCCGCCATCACGCCCTTTTAGAGTTGGAACATACCTCCATGCCAGCAGATTATCCTTTTTTGTCTGGGAGACCCATTTCTTTTTATTCCAGTAATAGACATCTTTCACGTGGTTTCTCTGCATGTTCTGCTGAGCCCAGTTCCAGGTCCTTGCAAATACTTCCTTGTCGTTCATTTCCACTGCCCTGAGGAGCACATAGGACACGCCTTCTGAAAAGGTCAGTCTTTCTGATGTATTATTGTCTCCGTCGATGTCATTATCGTCCTTTTCGCATAGAGGTCTCCCGTTCTTCTCTATCATCGTCTTTTTATAGTGCTCCCACGAATCCTTTAACGTCTTGCTGATCTCAGGGTTCCTCTG
>Ga0315295_10000795_pt1 | contig 26804 bp, 23 predicted proteins | sample YL17G14_0_MG_FD_204453 | JGI IMG/M metagenome (GOLD analysis project Ga0315295, IMG submission 204453) | Sediment microbial communities from Yellowstone Lake, YNP, Wyoming, USA - YL17G14_0 | ecosystem: Environmental > Aquatic > Freshwater > Lake > Sediment | place: USA: Wyoming | collected... | reverse complement strand
GGGAAGCTACTTGACCCACACTGCCCACATGTCGGTCAGGCCCATCGGATTGAGCGTGAACCCGCCGATGCGGGCGCTGCTGACGCGAAACGCCCGGTAGTAGTACAGCGGAACGGCGGGCATGTCGGCGAGGATCAGCCGTTCCGCCTGCGCATAGAGATTCTGGCGCTGCTGCGCGTCCAGCGTGCCGCGCGCCTGCAGAAGCACTTCGTCGACCTGAGGGCTCGAGTAGCCGGTGAGACTGCCTGTCCCCGACTGATCCGAGTGGAACAGGGGGTACAGAAAGGCTCCCATCGAGGGGTAGTCGGCGATGAACCCCGTCGCGAAGAGGTCGGGGCTCTCGCTCGACCCGGTCTGCGACAACCCGCTGTAGAGCACCGGCCACTCGAAGCCGCGCGCGCGCACCTCCACGCCCGCCTCGCGCCATCCAGCGCGGAGAATGCGCGCCACCTCCTCGCCGGCGTCGCTATTCGCGTACCAGTAGTCCAGCTCCGGCACGCTGGCGAGGCCGTCCACGACGGACTTGGCCCGGGACGGGTCGAACGGCAGGAGGTCGTCGTTCGACCGGCGCCCGGGCACGCCCTCGGGCACGTAGCCCGAGGCCGGGGTCGGCACGCCCTCCCCGGCCTCGCTGACGACACGCTGCTTGTCCGTGGCCATCGCCAGCGCCAGGCGCAGGTCGAGATCGCGACTCAGGCGTCCGCCCTTCATGTCGATGCCGACGTAGCCCAGCGCCAGCGTCGGCCACGACGTCGCGCTCCAGCGCCCAGACTGCACCCTGGGACTGGCGGTGACCGTGGCTACCTGTCCCGGCGGCACGCGCGAGCAGTCGATCTCTCCGTCTTCGAAGGCGTCCCACATCGTCTCGACGTCGGCGACGATCGGCATCTTGATCTTGTCGACGTGCCCAGCCGCGGCCGGTTGCCAGTAGTCGGCATTCCTCGCCAGCGTGATGCTCTTACCGCGCTTCCAGGAGACGACCTTGTACGGCCCGGTCCCGATTGGTCGCCGCGCGAACTTCCTCGCCCCGACGCGCTCGATGTAGTCCACGGGCGTGACCGCCGCCACGGTATGGCCAAGCGTCTCGGGGAACTCGGCGAACGGGTAGCGCAACGCGACGCGCAGCGTGTGCGCATCCACCGCGGTGACCCCCGTGAGACCGGCCGACGTGTCGACCTGGTAGCCGCGATCGTCACACCCCTCGATGGGCGCCAACACGTACGATACGTACGACTCATTGGCCGGATCGGTGGCGCGGTTCCACGAGTCGACGAAGTCCTGCGCCACGACTGCGCGTCCCACGGGACGCTGGAAGCGGACACCCGGCTTGAGGTGAAACGTCCAGACGCGGCCATCGCCGGTCTCCCACGTCTCGGCAATGTCGGGAACCGCGACCATCTCGCCGCTGTCGTTGGTGACGTACTTGACCAGCCCTTGGAAGACCTGGTGGGCGACCTGTGTGCCCTCTGTCTCCTGCGCGTTGAGCGGCTCTATGGACACGGGGTCGCCGAGCAGCGGAAAGACGAATGTGCCCCCGGGCTTTGGAGTGGGTCCTTGCGACGACGATCCCTCGCCGCCGCAGGCCGGCAGCAGCAACGTGGCCGCCGCCGCGCACACCAACAGCGCGCCCAGCCACCGCACACCACGTCTCCGCAGCGACATCCCGACCTCCCTGACGCGCTGATGCGCCGGCTCAGCCGCCGAACGCAGCCATGCGAAACCGCCTGAGCTCGGCTAGCCAAGCCTCCAGACGAGCACGAAGCTGTTCACGAAGAACAACACCCCGATGATGATCGTGTAGCGCGTGAGGTTGCGCTCCATCACGCTCGCCGACGAGGCGAATGAGAAGCCCGTGACGCTGGCCATGCCGGCGTCCTTACCGGAATGCAGCAGCACGAGAACGATCACGAGCACCGCGAGGATGAGCTGGAGGCTGACGAGGATGGCGTTGAGCAAGTCCCTACTCCCTTTCAGAGCGTGCGTGTCTGCACGAGCAGTATGCGCATTCTCGCATCTCCTCAGCGCGCCCACAACACGGCGCCGCCCGGGGCGACGACGTGGCGCGGCGCCGAGCGAACGCTATGACGTCGCCTCGAGGAGACTGGCGCCGGTCATCTCGCCCGGCTGAGGCAAGCCCAGCAGGGCGAGGATCGTCGGCGCCAGATCGCACAACCGGCCGCCGTCGCGGACGCGCACCCCCTCGAGCGTGGCGACGAACGGCACCTGATTGGTGCTGTGCGCGGTGTTGGGACTGCCGTCAGGCTCGCGCATGTGATCGGAGTTGCCGTGGTCGGCGGTCACGAGGCAGACGCCGCCGTTGCGGTCGACAGCGTCGACCACGCGCCCCAGGCACTGGTCGACGGCTTCGACCGCCGCGACGGCGGCCGCCATGATCCCGGTGTGGCCGACCATATCGGCGTTGGCGTAGTTGACCACCACGAACTCGTACTCGCCGCTGTCGATGCGGCGCACGAGCTCGTCGGTAACCCCAAAGGCGCTCATCTCGGGCTTGAAGTCGTAGGTCGGCACGTCGCGAGGACTGGGAATCAGCACCCGTGTTTCCCCTTCCGCCGGCTGCTCTACGCCGCCGTTGAAGAAGAAGGTGACGTGAGCGTACTTCTCGGTCTCGGCGATGTGCAGCTGGCGTAGCCCGTGCTCGGCGAGGACATCCGCGAGCACCTGCTGCGGATGATCCGGGGGGAAGGCGACCGGCAAAGGGAACTCGCGCTTGTACTCCGTCATCGTGACGAAGTCGATAGTTAGAGGATGAGATCCGCGATCGAAGCCGGAGAAGCCGGCCTCGGTGAAGGCGCGCGTCAGCTCGCGCGCCCGGTCGGGACGGAAGTTGAAGAAGACGCACACGTCGCCGTCCTTGACGCGCGAGTCGAGCTCCGGCGCCACGATCGTGGGCCGCACGAACTCGTCGTTCTCGCCGCGTTTGTAGGCCGCGTCCACCGCGGCCTCCGCGGTCGCGGCGAAGAAGCCCTCGCCGTGCACGAGCGCCTCATAGGCGGACTGCACGCGCTCCCAGCGCGTGTCGCGGTCCATGGCGTAGTAGCGGCCGCAGACCACGCCGTAGCGGCCGCAGCCGAGCTCGTCCATCTTCTCCTGGATCTCGACCAGGTACTCCTTGGCGCTGCGCGGCAACGTGTCGCGGCCGTCGAGGAAGGCGTGCACCACAACGCGACGCACACGCTGCTGCGCCGCCAGCTCCAGACAGGCCTTGAGGTGCCCCATGTCGCTGTGCACGCCGCCGGCGGAGACGAGACCCATCAGATGGAGCGTGCTGCGCCGGCCGACCGCCTTGGCGCACGCCTGCGTCAGGACGCGGTTCTTGAAGAAGCTGCCGTCCTCGATGGCTGCCGTGATACGCGTCAAGTCCTGGTACACGACCCGCCCGGCGCCGATGTTGAGATGGCCGACCTCCGAGTTGCCCATCTGGCCTGGCGGCAGTCCCACCGCCAGGCCAGATGCGTCGAGCGTCCCGTGGGGATACGCGCCGAGCAGCCGGTCGAAGACCGGCGTCTCGGCGATGCTCACAGCGTTGTCGGGGCCGGGTGGCGCCACCCCCCAGCCATCCAGCACCAAGAGGACGACCGGCCGCTGCACGCGGCCGGTCGGGGACAGCCCCGGATCGCCCGGATCGGGTTGCCGCCGCTGGGCGGTCTCTTCGCGCTCGTCCGTCACGCCGGCTCCACGAAGCGCACGATGCGCGCGAACTCCTCGGCGTTCAAGCTGGCGCCGCCGACGAGCACCCCGTCGATGTCCGGCTGCGCCATGAGCTCGTCGATATTGCTGGCCTTGACGCTCCCGCCGTACAGGATGCGCACCGCGTCGGCGGCGTCGGCGAAGCGCTCGCGCAGGCTGCGGCGAATGAAGCCGACCGTCTCCTGGGCCATCGCGGACGTCGCCGTGACGCCGGTCCCGATCGCCCAAATGGGCTCGTAAGCGATGGCGACGGTGCCGAGCTCGGCCGCCGCGACCTCGGCCAGGTCGACGGCGAGCTGGCCGCCCACTTTGGTCTCGGTCTGACCCGCCTCGCGTTCCTCCAGCGTCTCACCGCAACAGAGCACGGGAACGAGCCCCGCGTCGAGCGCGGCGCGGACTTTCAACGCGAGATCGCTATCGTTCTCGGCGTAGTACTGCCGGCGCTCCGAGTGCCCGAGGATGACGTGTGAGACGCCAAGCTCAGTGAGCATGCCGGGCGCCAGCTCGCCGGTGAAGGCGCCCTGGGCGGCGAAATGCATCGTCTGCGCGCCGACGGCGATGCCCGCGTCCGCGGTGCCCTCGAGAGCCGTCTCCAGACATACCGACGGCGGGCAGAGAAGCACGTCGCGATCGGCGACGCCCGCCACGAGTGGGACGAAGGCGTCGCAGAACTCCCGCGTCGCAGCGCGATCCTTGTACATCTTCCAGTTGCCCGCCATCAGCGGGCGCCGTGCTGCGGTCATGCCTACTCCTTGTCGAGGAGGGCGACGACGCCAGGCAGCGCCCGGCCCTCCATGAACTCCATCGACGCGCCGCCTCCGGTGGAGACATGCGTGATTCGATCCTCCAGCCCGAAGCGACGCACGGCGCTCACCGTGTCACCGCCGCCCACGACGGTCACCGCCTTGCTGGCGACGACCGCCTCGCCTACCGCCCGCGTCCCAGCGGCGAAGTCGTCGATCTCGAAGAGGCCCATGGGGCCGTTCCAGAAGATCGTGCCGGCCCCGCGCAGACGTGCCGTGAACGACGCCACGGTCGCGGGCCCGATGTCGAGCCCCATCTTATCCGCGGGCATGTTGTCCGCGGCGACCGCCCTGACGGCCGCGCCGGCCTCAGGCGCGGAGGCGACCACCACATCGGCGGGAAGATCGAAGGCGCAGGTGCTGTCACGCGCCGACGCGACGATCCCCGCGGCCACCGGCACACCTTCCGGTTCGAGCTTCGACGTGCCGACCTCGAGGCCGGCGGCCTTGAAGAAGGCGAAGCACATCGCGCCGCCGACAAGGATGGCGTCGGCAACCGACAGCATCTTCTCGATGACGCCGATCTTGTCCGTCACCTTGGCGCCGCCGAGGACGACCACGAACGGACGCGCAGGGTCGCGCAGGAGGTCACCGAGCATCGCCAGCTCCCGCTCCATGAGCAGGCCCGCGACCGCCGGCAGCAGATGGGCGACACCCTCCGTCGAGGCGTGGGCCCGGTGTGCCGTGCCGAACGCGTCGTTCACGTACACGTCGGCGAGTGCCGCCAGCTCGGCTGCAAAGGCGGCGTCGTTGGCCGTCTCGGCAGCATGGAAGCGCAGGTTCTCGAGCAGGAGGACATCCCCGGCGGCGAGACGCTGCACCGCAGCCGTGACCGCCGACCCGACGCAGTCATCGGCGGTCGCCACGGGGCAGCCCAGGAGCTCGCTGAGACGCGCCGCCACCGGCGCCATGCGCAGGCTATCGACGACTTGCCCCTTGGGCCTCCCTAAGTGCGACGCAAGCACGACCGCGCACCCTTGCTCGCGCAGGTACTGGATCGTCGGCAGCGCCGCGCGGATGCGCGTGTCGTCGGCGACGCGCCCGCCGTCGAGCGGGACGTTGAAGTCCACGCGCACCAGCACACGCTTGCCGGCGACAGGATAGTCGGTCAGCGATCGTCTCATGGCAGGCATCTCCTCCCCGGCGGACGGTCTTCGCCGCCGACGCCGGTTGCCGAACGGGTCGTCTCAGAGCACGCGCTGCACGAGGTCGACCAGCCGCGACGCGTACCCCCACTCGTTGTCGTACCAGGAGACGCACTTGAGCATCGTGCCGCTGGCCATCGTGAGCGCGGGGTCAAAGATCGACGAGTAGCTGCTGCCGACGATGTCGACCGAGACGATCGGATCTTCCTGGTACTGCAGAATGCCCTTCATGCGCGGCGATTCGGCGGCACGCTTCATGGCCGCATTGACCTCGTCGGAGGTGACTTCGCGCCGCAACTCGACCACCAGATCCGTCGCCGACCCGGTGGGAGTCGGAACACGCATGGCGAAACCGTCCAGCCTCCCCTTCAGCTCGGGGATAACGAGGCCGACAGCGCGCGCGGCACCGGTCGTGGTCGGGATGATCGACAGCGCACCCGCGCGAGCGCGACGAAGGTCCTTGTGCGGGAAGTCGAGGATCTTCTGGTCGTTCGTGTACGCGTGGATGGTCGTCATGAAGCCCTTCTCGACGCCGAACTCGTCGACGAGGACCTTGGCCATGGGTGCCAAGCAGTTCGTCGTGCAGCTCGCGTTCGAGATGACGTCGTGGGCGTCGCGATCGTAGACGTCGTCGTTCACGCCGAGCACGAGCGTCGCGTCGACTTCCTTCGCGGGGGCCGAGATGATCACCTTGCGAGCGCCGGCCTCGAGGTGCTTGGCCGCTCCGGCGCGATTGGTGAACCGACCCGTCGACTCGATCACGACCTCCGCACCGAGGGTATCCCACGGCAATTGAGCGGGGTCAGTCTGGCCGAAGACGCGGATGCGCTGTCCGTCGACGACGAGGGCGTCGTCGTCGGCCTCCACAGTGCCCGGATACACGCCGTGCACGGAGTCGTACTTGAAGAGGTAGCGCATCGTCGCCAAATCCATCAGGTCGTTGATGGCCACCACTTCGATGTCGGCACCCTGTCGCAACGCGATGCGCAAAGCGAGACGTCCGATGCGACCGAATCCGTTGACGGCGACGCGAACACCCATGGTGCCTCCCTACGATTGTGAACGATCTGCTGCAGTGCATTGCATGAGTCGCGACGCGCGACTCGCGGGCATCATACCGGATGACCGACGGCGTGTCGTAGCGCGCGCGATCTAGCGGTAGCGCGCATCTTCCGGCGCTACCTCCTCCGCGAGCACTACCAGGTGACGCAGGCGATGGCTGAGACCGGATCGGCTGAGCGCCGGCCGAGCGCATTCGGCCAGCTCGCGCAAGCTCAGGTACGGATGCCGCAAGCGGAGCTCGGCCGCCTCGCGCACCGACCCGGGCACGGTCGCCCACGCCGGCGAGGCCATCAGGCGGCGGGCGGCGGCGGCCTGCCGCTCCGCCGCCGCCGCCGCCCGCTTGGCGTTGGCCTCGTCGCAGTTGGCCAGGCGGTTGGCGCTCTCCCGGACCGTGCCGATCACCGCATGCTCCTCCCAGCGGAGACAGGCCTGATGTGCACCGAGCACGGCGAGGAGGTCCGCCGCCGTCTGCGACCGTTTGCAGTAGCAGGCGACGTTGCGCGCCCGGGCAGTCAGCTTGAAGGGCAGGTCGAGGCGGCCGAGAAGCATCTCCACCTGCTCGGCGAAGGCGCCGTCCTCGATGGTGAGCTCGACGTGGACGGGCGCTCCCGGGGCGGAGATCGTGCCGCAGCCTAAGAACAGGCCGCGCACGAACGCCGTCAGACAGCAGCGACGTTGCACGAGACGCAGCGGCACGCTCATCTGCAATTGCAGCTCGTCCGAAACCACCCCCAGCTCGTTGAGCAGCTGAAGATCGCGGGCGTCGTCGCCGAGGCCGACTTCGTACCGCAGCCCGAGCGGCGCCGACTCGACAGTGCGCACCGCGGCGACGACGGCGAAACCTTTCAGCAGGCCGAGTGCGTGCCGGACGAGGGCCGGATGACCGAGGGAGAGGCGCACGGCGTAGTGGCCTCCGGCGCTGATCGAGAACACCCCGGCGCCGAAGAACAGGCCGGACAGCTGCGCGCGGCGGCAATGGTCAACCGCGGGGACGACCGTGCACAGCTCCAACTTGACGTCGCGCGTGAACCGCACCCTGTCACCTTGCCAGACGGAGCAGCGCCTCGGCGAGGCGGTCAGGATCGTGACGCGCGACGCTGCCCTCCGCGATCAGCGGTGCATAGACGACCCTGACGCCCATGAGCTGCAGGCGCTCCTCGTCGACCCGGACCGGCAGCGCGCCCAGCCGCTGATAGCTCGACAGCACCTCCTCGGTGAGCGGCGCGTCGTTGACGAGCACCGCGTCGATGAGCCCGGTCACCCCATGCCGGAAGAGCGCGTCGATGTGATCTCCGGCCGTGTAGCCGTCGGTCTCACCCGGCTGAGTCATCACATTGCAGACGTACACGACCGTAGCCTTGGTCTTCTTGATTGCCGCTCTGATCTCGGGGATGAGCAGATTGGGGATGACGCTCGTGTACAGGCTTCCCGGCCCCAGCACGACGAGATCCGCGCCGGCGACGGCGGACACCGCCTGCGGAAGCGCCCGCGGCGCGGTCGGCGCGAGCCACACGTTGCGCGGCAGACGCGTGGCGGCGGTGATCGTGCTTTCGCCGCTGACGCTGGCGCCGCCCTCGAGCTGAGCGTGCAGCACGACGTCGTCGAGGGTGGAGGGAAGCACCCGGCCGCTGACTTTCAGCACCCTCGTCGATTCCTGCACGGCGCGTTCGAAATCGCCCGTGACCTCGGCCAACGCAACCATGAACAGATTGCCGAAGCTGTGTCCGTGCAGCGCGCCCTCAACAGGGAAGCGGTACTGGAACAGGCGGCTCATCATCGATTCGTCGTCGGCGAGCGCCACCAGGCAGTTCCGCAAGTCACCGGGCGGAGGCATGCCCATGTCGCGGCGCAGAAGGCCGGAGCTGCCGCCGTCGTCGGCCATCGTCACCACCGCGGTGAGGTTGCTCGTTTGCGTCTTGAGGCCGCGCAGCAAGGCCGCGAGGCCGTTGCCGCCCCCGACTGCGGCGACGCGCGGACCGCGGGCGAGACGACTGGCCGCGCGGATGACGCTGGCCGTCTCCGGCGTCGTCTGCTGGAACAGCCACGCGCGATGCACGCCGATCGCGAGCGCCAGTGCTCCGACGGCGAGTCCGTCGCACGCCAAGAGGATCGCCGCCCAGTGCCGGTTCTCGAGCCATCCCATGCCGAGACCGCGCATGAGCTGCAGCGACCAGAACACGCCGATGGCGAAGAGCGCCGAGTACACCAGGAGCACCGCCCCGGCGAAGGCGAGCAGCAGCCATCGCTTGATCCCTAGCCCGGGATACAGCCAGTCGAGGGAGCGTCGCACTACGCCGCCTCGCCGAAGACACCGGGGGCGGCGGCGCTTGCCGGCACCCGCGCAGCCCTCATCTAAGCCCTCGCGAGATCGCGGTGTCGGACGATCGTGTAGTAGCCCTGCTTCTGGTAGCGCTCGCCGACGAGCTGCGCGATCGCCACCGAGCGATGACGTCCGCCGGTGCATCCGACGCCAATGGTCAGATGAGCTTTGCCCTCAGCGGCGTAGCGGGGGAACAGGAAGTCGAGCAGCGGGAAGAGCCTGTCGAGGTAGTCGTTGGTCCCCGGCGATTCGAGGACGAAGTCGCGGACCTCGGCATCGAGCCCTGTCAAGGGGCGCAGCCGCAGGTCGTAGTGCGGATTGGGCAGGAAGCGCACGTCGAACAGGAGATCCGCGTCGATGGGAATACCGTACTTGTAGCCGAAGGACACCACAGCGAACACGATGTTACTGCGCCGCGTGTGCTGGATGAGATCCTGGTTCAGGCGCGCCTTGAGCTGGTGAATCGAGATGTCGCTGGTGTCGATCACCAGGTTGGCGCGCTCGCGCAACCCCGCGAGGCGACGCCGCTCCTCGCGGATGCCGTCGATGACGCTGCCGCCGACGGCCAGCGGATGGCGGCGGCGCGTCTCCTTGAAGCGCCGTACCAGCGCCTCGTTCGAGGCCTCGAGGAAGACGAGCGTGAGCTCCACGCCGCGCTCGCGCAGCTCATCGAGAAGCTGCTCCAGGCGGCCGAAGTACTCGCCGCCGCGGACGTCGCTGACGACGGCGACGCGTTCGACCTTGCTCCCCTCGCGGCGAAAGAGGTCGACCAGTGTCGGCACGAGCTCGGGGGGGAGATTGTCGACGCAGAACCAGCCGGCGTCCTCGAACGAGTCCATGGCTTGGGACTTGCCCGCGCCGGACAGACCGGTGATCACGACGAACTGCAGCACCTCGCTCATGCGAGCCTCCCTCCCGCCACCGGCAGCCCTTCGAGGGCGAGCAGGCGAGCCTTCCAAGAGGGGTCGTCGCCGTACTGCCCGAGGCAGCCGTCGCTCAACACGACGCGGTGGCACGGGAGAATGACCGGCAGCCGGTTGCGCGCCAGCGCCGATCCGACCGCGCGGTAGGCGTTCGGACGCCCGGCCATCGCGGCGAGGTCGCGATAAGTCACCACGGTCCCGTACGGCACGCGTGCCAGTGCGTGGTAGACGTCGCGCTCGAACGGCGTGCAGTCCCACGCCGCCGCGAGGGCGTCAACGTCGAGGGGGAAGCTCTCGGGCTCACCGGCGAAATAGCGCTCGAGCGCCAGCGTCCACTGGCTCGACCTGCGCAAACGGCTCATCGCGCGCTCTACGCCAGCGGGCAAGTGATGCTCGATCGGTAGCTCGCCGGCGATCAGGAGACGCCCCACGCCGAAGCCGGTGACATAGGTCTCTTCGAGCACGGGGCCCGTAGCGGCGCTGCCGCTAGCCAGCTTTGTGTAGATGCGCATAGATCTCCCTCGCCACCTTGCGTGGCAGCCCCGGCACGCGCTCTATCTCCTCCCGGCTGGCACTGAGGAAACGCTCGGGGCTGCCGAAGTGCTCCAGAATGCGCCGGCGGCGCACAGGACCGATCTGCGGCAGCTCGTCGAAGATCGCCGACCGCCGCAGATCGGCGCCGCGCCGTTGCCTATGGTACGCCACCGCAAAGCGGTGTGCCTCGTCACGAATGCGCTGCAGCAGCAATGACCCGGGGTCGTCCGCCGGCAGATCGAGCGGGTCTCCCCGCCCGGGCACGTAGACCTCCTCGCGGCGCTTCGCGAGACTCGCCACGTCGACCGCGACGCCCGCGTCGCGCAGCGCCGACGCGGCCGCGGAAAGCTGGCCTTTGCCGCCGTCGATCAGCACGAGGTCCGGGATCGCGGCGAAGCTCTCGTCGTAGCGGTCGCTGCTGTCGAGGCGACGTTCGAAGCGCCGCCGCACCACCTGTTGCATCATGGCGAAGTCGTCTTGGCCGACGAGGTCCTTGACCGCGAACTTGCGGTAGTGTGCCTTCTTGGCGAGGCCGCCTTCGAACACGACCATGGAGCCAACGGGATGCTGCTCGCCGAGGTTCGAGATGTCGTAGCACTCGATGCGCAGCGGCAATCGCTCGAGCCCAAGAGCCGCTTGGATGCGAGTCAGCGCCTCGACCGGGCCTGACGAGCGGCGCGCGAGGCGCTCCGCCTCGGCCTGGGCGGCCAGCTCGGCGTTGCGCTGCGCGAGCTCGAGCAGGCGGCGCTTCGGCCCGCGCTTCGCGACCCTCACGCTCACGCGCGCCCCGCGACGCGCGGTCAGCACGGCGGCCACCCCGCCGCAGTCCTCGCGCGGCACCACGACCTCGGCAGGGACGCCGGACCCTTCCCAGTACAGCTCGAGGAGCACCGTCTCGAGCGCCTCGCCGGCGTCAAGCCCGACGGCGTTCTCGAGGTAGAACACCTGGCGATCGACGACGGCGCCGTCACGCACGCGGAAGAGCTGCGCATTGGCGCCCGGGTCCGCCTGCGAGAAGCCGATCACGTCGAACGCCTCTCGGTCTGGCAGCCACGCCGATTGACGCTCGTGGACGTGACGCACGGCGGCGAGCCTGTCGCGCAGCAACGCCGCCTTCTCGAACTCCTGCGCCGCCGCCGCGGCCGCCATCTCGCCCTCGATCTCGCGCTCCACGGCGCCGAGGCGACCGCGCAGGAAGTCCACCGCCTGGTTGACGGCCGCCATGTACTCGTCGTGGGTCGCGCGTCCGTCGCACGGCGCGAGGGAACGCTGGATGAAGTACTGGAGACACGGTGAGCCGCTCGAGCGTCCCGGCCTGGGACCGCCGCACTTGCGGTACGGGAAGATGCGACCGATGAGCTCCAGGGTGTCGCGCACCTTGCGCGCGTTCGAGAACGGGCCGAAGTAGAGATTGCCGGGCACGCGACGGCCGCGGAAGAAACGCACCCGTGGCCATGCGTCCGTCATCGTGATCTCGATGGACGGGTAGCTCTTGTCGTCGCGCAGTCGAAGGTTGTAGGGCGGACGCTCCTCCTTGATGAAGTTGTCCTCGAGCAGGAGCGCTTCGCCCTCGGAGTCGGTCGCCACCCAGTCGATGTCGTGCGCCTGAGCGAGCATCTCGCCGGTGCGCCCGTGCGGCGCGCTGCGCGGACGCAAGTACGAGGCGACGCGCTTGCGCAGGTCCTTGGCCTTGCCGACGTAGAGCACCTCGCCGCCGGCGCCAAGAAAGCGATACACGCCCGGCGCATGAGGCATGCGCTGGAGAGCCGCGCGGAGCTCGGCGAGCGAGCCGCTGATTCCTCGGTCTGAGACGGTCATCGCCACGATTGTACCCGCCTGACAGCGCCCGCCGCGGCGGGTTGCCGGCGCCGCCGAGGAGCGCCCGCGAGCTACCTCGCCAGCACGCGCACCAGGAAGGCCCCCGTGTGGGAGACCTCCGACAGGTCGGCCAGATCCTCGGGCGTGCCTGCCGCCACGACGGCGCCGCCTTCGTCGCCGCCCTCGGGGCCGAGGTCGACGATCCAGTCGGCGCTCTTGATCACGTCGAGGTTGTGCTCGATGACGACGACGGTGTTGCCCTGGTCGACGAGCCGTTGCAGCATCTCGAGCAGCCTGTCGATGTCGGCGAAGTGCAGACCGGTCGTCGGCTCGTCGAGGATGTAGAGCGTCCGGCCGGTCGCCACCTTGCTGAGCTCGCTGGCGAGCTTGACGCGCTGCGCCTCGCCGCCGGAGAGCGTCGTCGCCGGCTGGCCAAGCTTGACGTAGTCAAGACCGACGTCCGCGAGCGCCCCCAGACGTCGCGCGATGCGCGGCACGTTGGCGAAGAACCCGACCGCCTCCTCGACGCTCATCTCGAGCACCTCGGCGATGTTCTTGCCTTTGTAGCGCACCTCGAGCGTATCGCGGTTGTAGCGCTTGCCTTGGCACGCCTCACAGGGGACGTAGACATCGGGCAGGAAGTGCATCTCGATCTTGATCTGACCGTCACCGCGACACGTCTCGCAGCGGCCGCCCTTGACATTGAAGCTGAAGCGCCCCTGTTTGTAGCCGCGCAGCTTGCTCTCGGGCGTCTGCGAGAAGAGCTGGCGGATGTGATCGAAGACGCCGGTGTAGGTGGCGGGGTTGCTCCGCGGCGTGCGCCCGATGGGCGACTGATCGATGTCGATGACCTTGTCGAGAAGCTGCGCGCCGTCGATGCCGTCGTGGTCGCCGGCGCGCAGCTTGGTGCCCCGGTTGAGCCTCGCCGCCATTCCCTTGTGCAGGATCTCGTTGACGAGCGTGGACTTCCCGGAGCCGGAAACGCCGGTGACGCAGGAGAAGACGCCGACGGGGAAGGCGACGTCGATGCCGCGGAGGTTGTGCATGCGGGCACCGCGCACAGTGAACCACTCGAGCGGCAGGCGGCGCTGGCCGGGCAGCGCGATGCGCCGCCGCCCAGCGAGGTAGTCGCCGGTGAGGGACGCCGGCTGCTCCATCACCTCCTGCGGGGTGCCTTCGGCCACCACGTGACCGCCATGCTCACCGGCACCGGGACCCATGTCGACGATGTGGTCGGCGGACCGCATCGTCTCCTCGTCGTGCTCGACCACGATCACCGTGTTGCCGAGGTCGCGCAGGCGGAGCAGCGTGTCGATCAGCCGCCGGTTGTCGCGCTGGTGAAGGCCGATGCTCGGCTCGTCGAGGATGTACAGCACGCCGACGAGCGCCGACCCGATCTGCGTCGCCAAGCGGATGCGCTGCGCCTCGCCGCCCGACAGGGTCGCCGACGCGCGCTGCAACGTGAGGTAGCCGACGCCGACGTCGTTCAGGAACGTGAGCCGCTCCACGATCTCCCTGATCACGCGGCCGGCGATCAGGCGCTCGGTCTCGCTGAGCGACAGGTCGCTCAGGAAGCCGAGCGCCTCCCTCACGCTGAGCAGTGTGACCTCGTAGATGCTGCGCTCACCGACCGTGACCGCGAGGCTGGTGGGTTTCAGGCGTGCCCCGCGGCACTGCGGACACGCCTTGTCGGCCATGTACTCCTCGATCTTCTGGCGCACCTGCTCCGACTCGGTCTCGGCGAACCGGCGCTGCAGGTGTTTGACGATGCCCGGGAAGCTCGAGTTGTAGTGGCGCATCCTGCCCTGGTAGTTGCGGTAGCTCAGGGGAATGCGGTCCTTGCCCGTGCCGTAGAGGAACAGGTTACGGTGCTCCTCGGACAGGTCGTCCCACGGGACCGTGGTGTCGACGCCGAAGGTCGTGGCGATGCTCTCGAAGACCTGCTCAAGCCAGCCGAAGGCGAGCTGACCGTACGGGAGCAGAGCCCCCCGCTCGAGACTCAGCGAGCCGTCGGGGACCACGAGCCCGGGGTCGATCTCTTGCGTGAATCCCAGGCCGTGGCAGGTGGGGCAGGCCCCGTGCGGGCTGTTGAAACTGAAGACGCGCGGCTGGATCTCGGGCAGGGAGATCCCGCAGTGTACGCAGGCGAACTTCTCGCTGAAGGTGTAGATGGGCGCCTCGTCGCCGGCGAGCTCGACGTCGACCAGTCCCTCGGCAAGCGCGGCGGCGGTCTCGACGGAGTCCGTCAGGCGTCGGCGCAAGCCCTCCTTCATGACCAGGCGATCGACAACGACCGAAACCGTGTGGTTGAACTTCTTGTCGAGGTCGATGGCCTCTTCCAGCTCGTGTACGGCGCCATCCACCTTGACGCGCGTGAAGCCGTCGGCGCGAAGTTGCTCGAACAGCTTGCCGAACTCGCCCTTGCGTCCCCTGACCATCGGCGCCAGCACGCTGAAGCGCGTACCCGCCTCCAGATCGCAGACGCGGTCGACGATCTGCTGGATGCTCTGACCCGCGATCGGGCGCCCGCAGTTGGGACAGTGCGGGTGGCCCACGCGGGCATAGAGCAGGCGAAGGTAGTCGTAGATCTCGGTAACGGTGCCGACCGTCGACCGCGGATTGCGCGAGGTCGTCTTCTGGTCGATGGAGATCGCCGGCGAAAGGCCCTCGATGCTGTCGACATCGGGCTTGTCCATCTGCCCGAGGAACTGGCGCGCGTAGGCGGAGAGCGACTCGACGTAGCGTCGCTGGCCTTCGGCGTAGATGGTGTCGAACGCGAGCGACGACTTGCCGGACCCCGAGAGGCCCGTGATCACGATGAAGCGGTCCCGCGGCAACCGCACGGAGATGTCCTTGAGATTGTGCTCGCGAGCGCCGGTGATGACCAGGTCGTGACTCACGTCGGGGCGGCGCCCGCTCGCCGAAGGCGCAGCGGGCTGCGTATGGGAACCAGACCTAGTCAATCAGCACAAGCCCCGTCCAGCACGGGTGCTCGGCTGCGGGCAGTTCGACGGCGAGGCCGGCCGCCTCCGCCGTGGCCACAACATCGACGCCGACAGCCTCCATCGACGGCCGCGCCTCGAACGGGTGGCGGCAGGGACCGCCGCCGTCGGCGACGCACACGTCGCAGAGCACGCAGCTGCCCCCCGCGAACGCGGCGGCGAAGCGGTAGCCGAGCTTGAATGCATCCGCCTCGAGCGCCGTCATGAGCCGCACGAACTCGTTCTTGCTGTCGCGCAGGACCGCTTCGTACGCGCTGCGTAATGGTGGCGCCTGACCGCTCGCCTTGGCCGCCGCGTAGCTCAGCCCGTCCAGAGCCTCGTCCACCGCCGGCTGACTGAGCGGAATCGCCCGCTGCACGACCAAGGTGTCCTGGTAGCGGGCAAGCGCCCGCCGCGTCTCGTCGGGCGTCGGAACGTAGGGCGGGCACATCAGGTTGTGGCCGTAGTGCTCGCAGACCGGGACGCGGCACTTGAGGTTGACCCGCTCGTCGACGACCACCGCGGTCGCCGGCAGAGGCGCCGCGCGATCGGCGCCCAGGACCTCCGCTCGCGATACCAAGAGCTGCAGATGTAGTGCGTCAGCCAACCGCTTCTCCTCTTCGCACGAGCTCTTTGCTGAGCTCCTTGATCTCGTCGCGCAGCCTGGCGGCGTACTCGAACTTCAAATCGTCGGCAGCCGCGAACATCTCGGCTTCGAGGCTAGCGATCAGGCGTTCGAGATCCGCGCGGGACATCGCCACCTTCTTGGCGATCGCCTTCGCTGCTCGCCGCCCCTTCGTCGGCACGGCGGCCGCGTCGCTGACCATCTGAGCGATGTCGCTGACCGCCTTGACGATGCTCCGTGGTTCGATGCCGTGCTCCTGATTGAATGCTACCTGCTTCGCCCGTCGCCGGTTCGTCTCGGTGAGCGCTGCCTCCATCGCCGCCGTGACCCGGTCGGCGTACATGATGACGGTTCCGTCGACGTTGCGCGCGGCGCGGCCGATCGTCTGGATGAGACTCGTCTGGCCGCGGAGAAAGCCCTCCTTGTCGGCATCGAGAATCGCGACCAGTGTCACCTCGGGCAGGTCGAGGCCCTCGCGCAGCAGATTGATGCCCACGAGCACGTCGAACTCCCCGAGGCGCAAGTCGCGCACGATCTGGATGCGCTCCAGGGTCTCCACCTCGCTGTGCAGGTAGCGCACCTTGAAGCCGTGCTCCAGCAAGTAGTCGGTCAGGTCCTCGGCCATGCGCTTGGTCAGGGTTGTCACCAGGACACGCTGGTCCTTGTCGACGCGCCGCCGGACCTCGTTCATCAAGTCGTCGATCTGCCCATCCGTGGGCCGCACCTCGACGACCGGGTCGATGAGCCCCGTCGGGCGGATGATCTGTTCCGCGATGTTGACGCTCTGGGCCAGCTCGTAGACGCTCGGCGTGGCGCTCACGCAGATTATCTGCGGCACCTTGGCGATGAACTCGTCGAAGCGCAGCGGCCGGTTATCGAGCGCGCTCGGGAGCCTGAAGCCGTAGTCGACCAGCATCTGTTTGCGCGACCTGTCGCCCTCGGACATCGCCCGAATCTGAGGCAGCGACATGTGCGACTCGTCGATGAAGCAGAGGAAGTCGTCGGGGAAGTAGTCGAGCAGGCAGTTGGGCGCTGCGCCAGGCTCTTTGCCGAGGAGAATGCGTGAGTAGTTCTCGATGCCGTTGCAGTAGCCCATCTCGCGCAGCATCTCCATGTCGTAGAGCGTCCGCTGCCGCAGGCGGTGTGACTCGAGCATCTTGCCGTGCTCGTCGAACCAGGCGCAGCGCTCGTCGAGCTCGCCTCGGATCGCGACCAGCGCTCGCTCGATGGCGGGATCGTTGGTGACGAAATGGGTCGCCGGGTAGATGGCGGCGTGCCCCGGCCTGTCGAGCACCTCCCCTCCGACGGGATCGAAGCTCACGATCTGCTCGATCTCGTCGCCCCAGAACTGCAGACGCAGGGCCGTGTCCTGGGCCGCGGGCCAGATCTCGACGGAGTCGCCGCGCACGCGGAACTTGCCGCGGGCGGGCTCGAAGTCGTTGCGCGCGTAGTGGATGGCGACGAGCTTGCGCAGCATCTCGTCGCGGTCGACCGTGTCACCCACGCGTACCAGCACCATCTTCTCGAGGTACTCCTCGGGCGAACCGAGGCCGTAGATGCAGCTGACACTGGCGACGATGACCACATCGCGACGCAGGAAGAGCGAGGTGGTGGCCGAGTGCCGGAGGCGATCGATCTCGTCGTTGATGGACGAGTCCTTCTCGATGTACAAGTCCTGGGCCGGCACGTAGGCCTCAGGCTGGTAGTAGTCGTAGTAGCTCACGAAGTACTCGACGGCGTTGTCGGGAAAGAACTCGCGGAACTCGTTGCAGAGCTGGGCGGCGAGCGTCTTGTTGTGAGCGATGACGAGCGCCGGCTTCTGCACCCTCGCGATCACGTTAGCCATCGTGAAGGTCTTGCCCGAGCCCGTAACGCCGAGCAGCGTCTGGCACCGGTCACCGCGCCGCACCCCGACCGCCAGAGAGTCCACTGCCTCAGGCTGGTCGCCGGTGAGACCGTATGTCGCACTGATGCGGAACTCGTTCATGCCGCCTCGACTCTACCAACACGAACACGTGTTCGCAAGCGCGTCGCGACCGGACAGACTACCTCGACGGCGGGCGTCGCCCCAACTGTTCCCCGTAAGCCTCGCGATAGACCTTGCGAAACAGGAGCACACGTTGCACGAACGCGCGAGTCTCGGGGTACGGGATGTCGTCGATGCGCAGGCGGCGACCCTGGGCCGCGGTGACCCAACGCGACGCGACGCCGACGCCCGCGTTGTACGACGCCACGGCAGCGACCGTGTCCCGATTGAACATGTCGAGCGCGTAGCGCATGTAGTAGCACCCGTAGCGGATGTTCACGCGCGGGTTCTCGAGGTCGCTGACGACGAACCCGACGCCACCCGACTCACGCGCGATCTGCTGCGCGGTGTCGGGCAGGATCTGCATCAGCCCAATCGCACCGCGCTCAGAGCGTGCGCGCTCGTCGAACCCGCTCTCCGTGTAAATGATGGCGGCGACGAGCGCTGGGTCGAGATCGTAGCGTCTGGCAGTCGCGCGAATCACGCCAACGTGCTCCAACGGGTAGATGGCCTTCGTGTACCACGTCGGCGCGACCGTCGACGGCAAGACCGGTTGGAGCCCGCGAACCACGCCGACGGTCGCGGCAATGACGGCGACCAGCACGATCGTGAGCAGGGCCCACCTCACGGCGGCGACTCGCTCCCGCTCCCCTCCGTCTCCGCCGTGCCCCCCGCGAGAATGCTCGCCACCGTTTGCCCCACGAACTCCTTCAGCTCCTTACGCGTGCCGGCATTGCGGAAGACGAAATCGCTGCGCAGGATCTTGTCTTCCTCCGCCATCTGCTGCGCCACGCGCCGATCAAACTCGACGTCGGTGAGCTTGGCACTGAGGCGCCGGCGGCGTTCCTCGTCCGGCGCCGTAATCAGAATGGTGTAGTCGAACGTCTTCTCGAAGCCAGTCTCGAACAGCAGCGGCACCTCGACGACGAGCAGTGAGGGAAGTTGCCGACCGGCGCGCTGCGTCGCGGCCCACTCGTCGACGGCCGTGCGCACGTACGGGTGGAGCAAGTCCTCAAGCCAATGCAGCGCGTGATCGTCGGCGAACACGATGCCGGCGAGCGCCGGCCGGCTGACGCCGCCGGCGCCGTCGACGACGGCGTCGCCGAAGTGCTCGCGCACGTGCTCGATCACGTCGCCGCGCGACAGCAGTGCGTGCACGATGTCGTCGCTCGAGATCACGGCGGCGCCCAACTCATGGCAGTAGGCGAGCGCCGTCGACTTGCCCGAGCCGATGCCGCCGGTGAGTCCAACCAGGGAGATGCGCTGTCGCGAGCGTGCCATAGACGCGCCGTTACGCAAGCCGTGTGGCGGCGGTGCGCACGCACCGCCGCCCCACGGCAAGTGCGTTAGCCCTCCGGAGTCTCGTCGGCCTCAGCCGCCGTGTCCGGGGCCGCTTCGTCCGCAGCCGCTCCCGCGGGGAAGACCTCTTCGCTAAGCCCGAGCTCAGGCTCGTGCTCCGGCGACGCAGGCGCTTCTGCCTCGACCTCGGTCTCCTCCGCAGCGGGGGCCTCGTCTGCGGCCTGAGCCGCCGGCTCCGGCCGCGACGCCGAAGCCCGCAGCGGCTTCACTCCGTCGCCGTCGACACGCTTGATGCTGAGACTCAGGCGGCGGCGCTCGGAGTCGACCTCGATGATCTTGACGTTCACCGACTGACCGACAGAGACGACCTCGTCCGGGCGCTCGACGTGGCGATTGGCCAGCTCGGAGATGTGGACAAGACCCTCGATACCCTCGTAGATCTCCACGAAGGCGCCGAAGGCGACGATCTTGGTGACCCGACCCTCGACGATGTCGCCGACCTTGTGCTGGGCGACGATCTTCTGCCACGGGTCTTCCTGGGTCTGCTTGAGACCGAGGCTGATGCGCTGGCGGTCGCGGTCGATGTCGAGCACCTTGACCTTGACCTTCTGGTTGACCTGCAACACCTCGGACGGGTGGTTGATGTGCGTCCAGCTCAGCTCGCTGATGTGGATAAGACCGTCGATGCCGTCGAGGTCGACGAACGCGCCGAAGTCGACGATGTTGCTGATCGTCCCCTCGACGATGTCGCCGACACTGAGCTCGTCGATGATCTGCTGGCGGACTTCCTTGCGCTCCTCTTCGAGCACGGCGCGGCGACTGAGGACCACGTTGTTGCGATTGCGGTTCATCTCGATGACGCGGCAGTTGAGCTCCTGGGTGACGTATTCCTGGAGATCCTGCACGCGACGGATGTCGACCAGCGAGGCCGGCAGGAAGCCGCGCACGCCGAGGTCGAGGATGAGCCCGCCCTTGACGACCTCGATCACGGTACCTGTCACAGGCTCGCCGCTCTCGAAGGCGCCCTCGATGCGCTTCCAGGCCTTCTCGAACCTGGCCCGTTTCTTGCTCAGGATGAGACGCCCGTCGGCGTCCTCCTTGGTCATCACGAGTGCGTCGATCTCCTCACCCAGCGTCACCTCTTCCGAGGTGTTGACGTTCTTGCGAATGCTGAGCTCGTTGACCGGGATGACGCCCTCGGACTTGTAGCCGATGTCGACGAGGACCTCGTCCTTGTCGATGCGCACGACGTTGCCGGTGACGATGTCACCCTCACTGAAGTTCGTCAGCGTCATGTCGTAGTTGGGGATGATCTCGCCATCGACCTCGATGAGGTACCCCTCGCTGCCTTCGACGACATTGGGGGCATTGGCGAGATCGGAGATCGTGGTGGCGCTGGGTTTGTCGGTCATGAGGTGGCGTGCCTCCCGGTCACGAATGTGCGGCCCCTCGTTGACAAAATGAGTAAGGCCCGCGGACCGCAGCGGGCCGAAACCATGGGAGTATAGCACGCGCGCTGGGACGCTAGTGTTTTGCCGTCAGCCAGTCGCCGCCCACGCCCGTCTCGACCTCGAGGGGCGGATCCATACGGTAGGCGGCACACATCGCGTCGCGGAGCAGCGGCAGGCATTCGTCGACCTCGTCCTCAGGGCACTCTAGGACGAGCTCGTCGTGTACCTGCAGCACCAGCCGCGACGCCAGACGGCGCCGCTCCAGGCGGCGGTGAACGTCGACCATGGCCACCTTGATGATGTCGGCAGCCGTGCCCTGCAACACCGTATTGACGGCCAGACGCTCGCCCAGGGAACGCAGACGGTAGTTGCTGGAGCGCAGCTCCGGCACGGCCCGCCGCCGCCCGAACAGCGTCGTCACGTGGCCGTCCTGAGCGGCCCTGGCGATCACCGCCGCACGGAACTCCGCCACCCGTGGGTACTTGGCGAAGTAGGCAGCGATGAACTCGCGCGCCTCGTCGACGGAGATGTCGACCTGCTCCGAGAGACCGAAGGCCGACAAGCCGTACATGATGCCGAAGTTGGTCGCCTTGGCACGTTCGCGCTGGCGCTTGGTAACCTCGCCCTCCGGGATGCCGGCCACAGCCGCCGCCGTCACGCGATGCACATCCTCGCCACGACGATAGGCGTCCAGCAACGCGGGCTCGCCGCTGAGATGGGCCATCAGGCGCAGCTCGATCTGCGAGTAGTCGGCAAGCACCAGCCGATGCCCCTCCTCGGCGACAAAGCACGCCCGGATCTCGGCACCGAGCTCCGTGCGTACCGGGATGTTCTGCAGGTTGGGGTCGGAGCTCGACAGGCGTCCTGTGGCCGCGACGAGCTGATGGAAGGTCGTGTGCAGCCGGCCGGTGCGCGCATCGAGCTGCGGCGGCAGCGGCTCGAGGTAGGTGTTGAGCAGCTTGGTGAGCTCGCGCCATTCCTCCACAGCGGGCACGATCGGATGTGCGTCGCGGAGACCGCGAAGCACCCGGGCGTCGGTGGAGAAACCGGCCTTGCCCTTCTTCCCCGGCTGGAGGCCGAGACGACCGAACAGGATCTCGGCGAGCTGCTGCGGCGAGCCGATCGTGAACGCACCGCCGGCGAGCCGTACGATCTCGTCGCTCAGCTCGTCGATACGGTCGCGTACGCGCGCCGTGATCTCGCCGAGGCGATACGGATCCATCTTCACGCCGGCAGCCTCCATGCGCGCCAGCACGTGCACCAGAGGCAGCTCGATCTCGCGCAGGAGACGGCCCAGCCCGGCCCGTTCGAGGCGCGGACGCTGCGCCGCGGCCACGCGCCAGGTCACCACGGCGCGCGTGGCCGCAGCCTCCGCGGGACCGCCGGCGATCTGCGTCGCGATGCCCTCCGCGGCGGCAAGCTCCGCCAAGCTGCGCTCCTTCGCCGGGATCTCGGGCGCCAGCAGGTAGGCGGCGACCGCCGTGTCGAAACCGGGGCCGTCAGGCGCTGTGGCGTAGTGCCGCTGCGCCTTGGCATCGTGCACGACAGCGTGAGCGGCGAGGCGCCAGAGACCCGCCAGTTGCGTAGGCCCGACGGCGGCGACCAGCACCGCCTCGCCGCCGTCGTGCACGGCGACGCTGAGGCTTTCGCCCTGCGCTTCGATTGCGATCGCCGCCTCGTCCTTCTCCAGCACGGCGGCGAGTGCCCCCACTCCCATCTCTCTGATCACGCGAGGCATGCCGCCAGCGACCGCCGCGCCGGCAACCGGCCCAGCGGCCGGCGCTGCGGCGGCGGCACCCATTTCCTGCAGGCGCCGGCGCAGGCCACGGAACTCGAACCGCTCGAAGACGGCGTCTACCTGATCCACCGGCAACGCATAGCCGGAGCGGGTGACAACGTTGACGAGATCTTCGTCGAGGGGAACGTCACAGACCATCGTCGCCAGGTGGAGCGACAGTCGCGCCTCGGCTTCGTGTGCGCGCAGCAGCTCGCGACGCTTCTCCGACTTGACCTCGTCGAGCCGTCGGTAGAGCTCCTCGATGGAGCCGAACTGCTGCAGGAGATGCGCCGCCGTCTTCTCCCCCACCCCAGGCACCCCGGGAATGTTGTCGGACGTGTCGCCCTTGAGCCCGATGTAGTCCGGGATCTGCTCGGGGCTGACCCCGAACCGCTCCAGCACGGCCGCCGGCGTGTAGATCTTGACGTCCGTGATGCCGCGGCCCGTGCTCATCACCCAGATGTCCTCGTCGACCACCTGCATCGCGTCGCGATCAGCGGTCACGACGATCGAAGGGACGCCCTGCCGCTTCGCCACCTCGGCCAGGGTGCCCAGGATGTCGTCGGCCTCGTATCCCGGTCGCACCAGGTTGACGATGTCGAACGCGCCGACGAGCTCCGGCAGGAGATCCCACTGCTGCGACAGCGCCTCCGGCATGTGCGGGCGCTGCGCTTTGTACGCATCGTAGGCGTCGTGGCGGAATGTCCGCTGGCGCGCATCCCAGGCGACCACGATGCTCGCGGGTCGGTACTCGGCGATGATCTTGAGCAGCATCTGACTGAGACCGAACAGGGCGTTCGTCGGCAGCCCGCTGCGCGTGGTGATGGTTTCGGGGAGCGCGAAGAACGCGCGAAAGGCGAGACTGCTGCCGTCGAGCAGGAAGAGCCGGTTCTCCAGTCGCGGGTCGCCCATGCGGCGATTGTACGCCACCGCGAGCCCGTCGCCGCGCGTCAGTGGTCCAGCGGACCCTCGTTCAGCGCCAGCCAGTGAAGGCCGAGCTGATTGACGGCGTCCAAGAACTGGGCGAAATCGACAGGCTTGCGGATGTAGCTGTTGGCGCCGAGCTCGTAGCTCCGGGCCAAGTCGCATTCCACGTTGGACGACGTGAGGATGACGATGGGCGCACGGTGAGTGCGATCGTCCGCCCGCAACCGCTCGAGCACCTCGAGACCGGAGACTTTCGGTAGCTTGAGGTCGAGGAGCACGAGGTGCGGCATATCACGTGGGTCGCGCGTCGCGTAGGCGCCTGTGCAGAGCATGTAGTCGAGCGCCTCCGCACCGTCACGCACCACATCGACGCGCATCGGAACCGCGTTGCGACGCAGCGCCCGCAGAGTAAGCTCTACGTCATCGTCGTTGTCCTCGACGAGAAGTATGGGCTTGTCATTCTTCATGCACCCTCCAGGCTGCGGCTCAGGGATAAGTATACCGCAGTTCCTCGGCCGGGGATGCCGTCGGAACCGTGCTGATGCTCGCCCGCGCGAACGGCTTGTGCGAGCACGCCGGGTCGACACCCACACCGTTGTCACGCGCGAAGCAGATCAGGTCGCCGCCGACGATGTCTGCGCCGGCAAGCTCGCGGCCAGCGGTCGACCCTGGCACTCTCCGGTCGACGGCCTTCCCATGGCGGCGAAGGCCGAGTTCGCGCGCACGACGCGAAGGTCCTCGTCGAGCGCCCTGCGCCTGCTTACGCGCGTCGTTTCACCAGAAGCACGTGCGTGCCCACCGGGCCACAGATGAACTGCACCGCGTCGGTGAAGGCGCGCATGAAGTGGATACCGCGCCCAGTGAGATCGGAGACCCCCGGGGCACAGATGGGAGCGGCGTCGATGCCGTGGCCGCTGTCGATCACCTCCACGGCAACCTGTTCCTCGTAGCAGAAGAAGCGCACGCGCACCTCATCGTCGACGCCGTGCGGCGACCCGTGGAGGACCGCGTTGGCCAGCGCCTCCGCCACGGCAACGCTGAGCTCGAAGAGGTCAGAGCCGCGGAGTCCCGCAACCTCAGCGAATGCCGTCACTCGGCGGCGTGCGGCACGCAACTGCTCCGCGGTAGCCGGGAACGTGAACTCGTGCTCCCAGCGCGGCCTCGCCGGCAACTGCAAGGGCGTGCGATCGCGAACGTGGCCGTCGAACCTTGGGGATGGCGGCACGGCGCGCATCAACCCAGCCTCGGCGAGTGCAGCGCGCGCGTCGTCTTCTTCCACGGCCACCACGAGAGCGCCGCCCTGACCGGCGAAGTCGTCGGCCGCCACGCGCAGCGCGGCGACATCGCCGCTCGTCAGCGAGTGTGCCGGATCGACATCCAGCACCACCTCGGTGGCGCCCTGCCGCAAGCACTCACGAAGCTCCGCCACGAGTTCCTCGGACAGGCACGAGCCGGGGGTGTCGCCGCAGTGGACGACACACACCTCCCCGCGGAGCTCCACCCGCACCCCCTCGCGCGAATCGCTGCCCACCGGTCCGCGCTCAGGCACGGCGACCAGTGCCGCTGTCGCCGCCGGAGTGCTGCAGCCGCTCGAAGCTGCAGTCGCCTCGCCCGGGCCGACCCCCGAACGGGTAGGTGCAGTGCATCTTATGCACCTGTTCGCCAAGATCGTCGAAACGGGCGTGGATGCGATCCACGATCTCGTCGGAAAGCGCAAACGAGCGCACCCCGTCGACGTACGCCTGCCGCAACGCATCCATGCGCAGCTCCAGCTCGTCGAACGCGAGGTGCCATGCCTCCCGATCGCCTTGGCCAGGGTGATGCAGATTGCGACTCTCGCTCATGCCCGCTCCGTGTCCAGCGCCTCGAAGACGCCCAAAGTCCACTGGTCTGATACCCGCCTAGGCGGGCGACCAACACATTGATGAGATCCCCCTCCTCGGCCACGCTACACTGGCGTGGACCATGGCGCCAGGGAAATGCCCGGCGCCGCGAAGAGAAGAGGCGCCGATGGGAGCCCGAGAATACGAACGAGGGCGTCGCATCGTCGCGCGGCTGCCACATGGCGGGGACCTGCTGACGGAGATCGCCGGCGTCGCCGACGCACACGGCGTGCGACTCGCAGAACTGCGCGCGATCGGCGCCCTGCGTTGCGCGCGACTGGCCTACTACGACCAAGCCGCGCACACCTATCGCGAGTTCCCCGTCGAGCGCCCCGTGGAACTCGTTGCCCTCTTAGGCAACATCTCGCGCCGCGACGGCGCGACCGCCGTTCACGCGCACGTCACGCTTTCGGACACCGACGGTCGGTGTTTCGGAGGTCACGTGGCTCCCGGATGCGTCGTCTTCGCCTGCGAGCTCATGGTGCAGGAGCTCGTCGGGGAGACACTGGCGAGAGAGCTCGACGAGGAGACTGGCCTGCCGCTTTGGCGCGGTCTCTAGGGCGGCTTGGCGCGATCTCACCCAGACGCCTCGGCGTCCCAGCGAAGGGAGAGTGGTGTCGGAAGGGGGACTTGAACCCCCATGAGGTAATGCCCTCACTAGGCCCTCAACCTAGCGCGTCTACCAATTCCGCCATTCCGACACGGAGGGAACGAGATTATAGGCTCTACTCACCCGGGCGGTCAACGCGGCGCCGGAACCGCCCGCCGACAAGACGATGGGCGGGCACTCGCGGAGCCCGCCCATCGGCGGCGCCCCCTTCAGTGCCTCCGGTAACGAAGGCGATGGTCTGCAAAGACCATGGCGCCGACTAGGACCACGTCGCGCTGAGTATAGGTCCGGCGGCGCCGTGGTACAACGTTGCTCAGAGCGGGACCATCGGCGACCTCAGGAGAAGCCGTGCCGGCGAAGATCCTCGTGGGTAGCTGTTCCTGGACTGACCCGACCCTGATCGCCTCGGGTCGCTTCTACCCGGCGGGGGTCACCAGCGCCGAGGCGAGGCTGCGCTACTACGCGACACAGTTCCCGATCGTCGAGGTCGACGCCACGTACTACGCGCCACCGTCGGCGCGCAACAGCGCGCTCTGGGTGGCGCGCACCCCGCCGGACTTCGTCTTCGACGTCAAGGCCTTCGCGCTCCTCACCGGTCACCCGGCTCGAGTCGATCGCCTCCCCGCGTGGCTCAGCGACGGCCTCGACGCGGCCGCCCTCGCCAAGAGGAACCTCTACCGCAAGGATCTCGGGCCTGCCGCCCTCGAACGGCTGTGGGAGGTGCACCGGCTCGCGCTCGCGCCGCTCGCCGAGACGGGAAAGCTGGGCGCCGTGCTCTTCCAGTTCCCGCCCTGGTTCGTGCGCTCTGGCGAGAACGCCGACTACCTGCGCACGCTGTCCGCCAACTTGCCGGACGTGCAGATCGCCGTGGAGCTCCGTGGCGGCGGCTGGATGGAGCAGACGAGCGCCGCC
>Ga0315295_10000794_pt1 | contig 26820 bp, 24 predicted proteins | sample YL17G14_0_MG_FD_204453 | JGI IMG/M metagenome (GOLD analysis project Ga0315295, IMG submission 204453) | Sediment microbial communities from Yellowstone Lake, YNP, Wyoming, USA - YL17G14_0 | ecosystem: Environmental > Aquatic > Freshwater > Lake > Sediment | place: USA: Wyoming | collected... | reverse complement strand
AGTCAAGCCCAGTAGCAGATCTTGGACCATGTGAATGTAAACCCCTTCGATGATACCAGAATGGTAATGGAATTTTTATACATCTATAATGTTCCCAGACACGCAGGTAATAGTCAAAATCTTCTCCCGCGTCAAGCGATTCATCGAATGGTGTGGATAGAGCTGCGGATATATTTACAAAATGCCCTATTCCCAATGTAACAAAGGGATCACCTGACAGTACATCTTCGATAGTGTATAGAAAAGGCAGTTGTTGAGGCCGCTCTTTTGCGGTTGTCTCTCCTTTTTCAATAGGCCAGATAGACCCCCATATGCCGTCATATTCATCCAGATAGGGAGAGACATATTCAAATGCTGACGGTGCCATTAAATCATCAGCATCAATAAAAAATATCCAATCGACATTTTGTTCAGCCGCTTGTTTTATACCGAGGTTGCGCGCCTTTGAGCGGCCAAGTTTTCCCTCAGGGTCGTTAATCCGTATGGGAATAATCTCAGAAAATCTTCCTTTATTTCCAGCAAAAGATTTCTCGATTGATGCAATACATTCCTGGTACAGGTTTTCATGCCCCGGCCCGACAGGAATAATGACTGCGCACCTGTATGTATTTTCAGATGGGACAGGAGGAAAAGAAGGATTAACTGTTGTAAAGGAAGGTATAGAGCTTTTATACGAACATTTGATCCCTGGCATAACACCGGTTGAGATATATTGCATGAGGTCTGATGTAACTCGCTCAAAGACTCCATTCCAGTCACCAAAAGTGTTCTGGCGGATTAACCTGACGGTTTTATACCAGGGCGTGTCCTCAAAGTCCCGCATCCACCTCCAGTCACAGGAAAAGGGCAGCAGTACCCAAACAGGCACTCCCAATGCCCCTGCCATATGTACGGTCGCATTATCCACAGAAATTACCAGGTCAAGCACTGAAACCTGTGCTGCAAAACCATCAAGATCTGTGAGCGGATCTGAATCTTTCCAATCGTGCATGGTTAGTCCAAGCTTTTCTCTTGCCTCCATAAGCTCATTGGTACAATCTCCATACTGCAGGTTGATGAAATGTACTCCCTGAACAGAAAACAGGGTTTTCCATTGTGCAAGAATTGTCGATCTTGCAAACTTTTCAGCAGGTTTGCTACCTCCTCGCCAGGAGATTCCTATCTTAATGCCTTCTCCCAGTTCAGTATATCGTTTTCGCCATATTTCGGTTTTGTGGTTATCCGGGATAAGGTACTTACCCTGTTGTGGAAAGCTCCCGAGGTCAGGCCGCCGGAATTTCGGAAGACTGCCCATAGGTATCTGCATATCTGTAAGTGGAATATCTGGACGATATGAACCACCGGAATCAAGGCGTTCTATTACCAATGTTTTAGGAAAAGAACGGGCAAAGAGCGGCATTAGTCGCTTATCACATTCAACCATACATAACTCAGCCTGTGGTATTACCTCCGGTAGACATGAGGCAAACATGATCTCGTCGCCAACTCCCTGTTCTGCTGAAATGATTATGCTTTTACCCTTCAGAGGCCTGCCGTCCCACCGGGGATATGGAAATCTATGCTGTTTAAAATCTTTTACCTGGAGACGCCATTCATATTCTCTCCACCCTTGTGTAAATTTACCTAAGGACAGTAGTGTTAAAGACAAGTTCCAGTGCACTTCTGCATCATCAGGCCTTATCTGAAGTGCTTTTCGGTAATATGTTAAGGCTTCATCATGGTGTCCTTTTTCTTCAGAAACTAATGCGAAATTAGTATAGGCGTCAGCGAATGATGGATTGATTTCGATCGCCTTTTGAAAAGAGGCAATTGCTTCATCAAGGTTATTCTTTTCATTCATGACGACTGCGAGGTTGTAATAAGCATCAGCAAAGGAAGGGTTGATTTCGATTGCTTTTTGGAGATTCTCAATAGCCTTATCAGTGTGACCTTTTTCTATCAAGATGATTGCAAGGTTGCAATAAGCATCAGCAAAAGAGGGATTGAGTTCAATTGCTTTTTGAAAAGAGGCAAGCGCTTCGTCAAATTGCCCTTTTTCTTTATAAACCATCCCTAAATTATTGAAAGCTAAAATATAGTTGGGATTCAGTTCTATGGCTTTTCTTAAATAGGGAATAGCTTCATCTAAGCGGCCAATTTTATGTAATGCGGTTCCTAAATTGTTGTATACATCAGTAAATGTTGGATTAAGATGCAAAGCCCTCTCATAAGAAAGTATTGCTTTATCAAGCTCTCCTTTTTTATCGAAAACAATTGCAAGGTTGTAATAAGAATCAGCAAAGGAAGGATTGAGTTCGATAGATTTATGAAAAAAAGTCAGAGCTTCTTTGAGATTTCCTTGAACCTGAGATATATTTCCTAAAAGGAAAAAGGCAAAAAAATCATCCGGTTCAAGTTGAAGAGCCTTATGTATATAACTTAATGAAAGATCATAGTTCTGAAACTGATAGTACGATATTGCAAGTAAACGAATAGCGTCGATATTTTCTGGTTGTATATGTATTATCTCTTCACATATGGTTATTGTTTCCTCAAAATTGCCGCACTGCTGATATTCAAGAGCCTTTTTTATTTTTTCAGAATAATCCATTTGCTATTTTTTATTATTTCTTTGAAGATAAGCTTTAGAATTCAGCATAGTAAGTTTAATTACAGGCAAAATATGATTATGACTTTTTCGCTTTAAGGCCACTGAATAAAAGCAATTCCTTGGCAATTAGAGCTATTACAGATTCCCAGTCTCCTCGTGAAGGCTGACGGAAAAGTCTCATTGTTGGATACCATGGACTGTCATTGCGGTTCAGCATCCAACGCCAGTCAGGGATGAACGGCAATAACGTCCACACCGGTTTGCCAAGTGCACCTGCTAAATGGGCAACAGCTGTATCAATTGATATAATTAAATCTAGGTTTTTAATGATTGCAGCTGTGTCTGAAAAATCATGAAACTTGTCCGTATAATCAATAAGTTTCATCCCTTCAGGGACATTGCGTGCCTGCTCCGAAGCGTCACCCTTCTGAAGGCTGTAAAAAGTAATATTAGCAGCTTGTGCAAGAGGGGCAAAGGACTTCAAAGAACAGGACTTAAGATTGGAATCTTTAAAAGAGGGATCACCTGACCATACCAGACCAACATTATATTCTGAATTATTTGAAGCAATTCTATTATGCCATTCTTGAATTAATGAAGGTTCTGCAGGAATGTAAGGTATTTTGGCCGGTATATTTGTTAAATCTGTGCCGAATATCTCGGGCAAACTCAAGATAGGACAATGAATATCGAAATCAGGCAGTTCTTCTCCATGAGCAATGATTCGATGGATACCTACGACATTTTTTAATAATAGCACTAATTCCTTCTGGCACTCAACGATTACCTTTGTCCCACGTTGTGCAACCAAAGGAGCATAGCGGATGAACTGTATGGTATCTCCAAATCCCTGTTCAGCATAGAGAAACACCGTCTCTTCTTTTATATAAGATCCATCCCATAGAGGTTGGGAAAACCGACGCTTGTCTACTACATCTTTCAATTCCCAGCGCCACTCATATCCTTTCCAGCCCTCTTTAAAATTTCCAAGCATTAAGTTTATCAAAGCAATATTCCAGTTAGCTTCGGCATAATTGGGATTAATCTCTATTGTTTTTTGATAATGCTGCATGGCGTCATTGAACTGGCCTTTAGCTACAAAAATATTGCCAAAGTTATAGTATGCAGCGGCATTTTCAGGTTTAAGCTGGAGGACCCGCTGAAAACAGATAATCGCTTCATCAAGTAAGTTTTTTTCTTTATAGGCAATTCCAAGGTTGTAATGTGCTTCGCTAAACTCCTGATTAAGACCGATTGCTATTTCATAGTATAGTATTGCTTTATCAATCTGCCCTTTTTTCTGAAAGGCAACTCCCAGATTGTAAAATGCGCTTGCATTGTTTTTATTCAGTTCAATTGTTTTTTGATAGCATTGGATTGCTTCATCAAGCTGACCTTTATTCTGAAAGGCAATACCCTGATCGTAGTAATCAGCAGCTTTCGAGATATCTGTTTGCTTAACTTCAATTAGCTGAATATCAAAAAAAAGTTTTTTTCCGGCTAAAGGATGGTTTCCGTCTAATGTTATGTTGGATTCAGAAACATCTGTAACTCTGAATATTTCAGTTGCGCCGCCTTCCTGCTTTATTTGAAACTGTATCCCTATCTCAGGTTTTATGTCTGCAGGGAACTGTTCGCGAGGTATCAGGTGTACCAATTCTTTACGGTGGTGCCCATAAGCCTTATCTGGTGAAATTTCTATGGTTTTTGATTCATTTGCACCCATTCCTGCGATAGCCTGTTCAAGACCTTTTATAAGCTGTCCTTCACCTAAAATAATTTCAAGTGGTTCTTTTCCAACTGAAGAGTCAAATATTGTACCATCCTCAAACTTACAGGTAAAATGTACCTTTACTTTGTCGCCTATTTTAGCTTTTATGATTTTTTCTTCCTCCATCTCTTTTATATTAGTTTTTGTTTTTATAATATGTTAAATTGTTGTTATTTGTCACTATAAAAGGCACCAATTAGATAGTGAAAAGATAGATAAGTTGAGGGTATAGAACTTCTCATTGGATTTAGTAAAAATCATGGAAATACATAAACTTATTCAAAAAACCATTGAACATTACCAGAAGGGTCATTTTAAGCAGGCGGAGGAGATTTGCCAGGTAATTTTAGAATTACACCCAGATAATGTTTTTATGCTTAATTTTCTTGGAGTTCTCTTTTATCAGCAAGGCAATTATGATTCTGCAATAGACTCTATCAAAAAGGCGCTTTATTATGATCCGAATAACGCTGATTCGTATGATCATCTCGGCAGTGCCCTTAAGGCCAAAGGCCATCTTAACGAGGCCATTAAGTATTATCAAAAAGCTATTGAACTGAATACGCAGAATGCTGATACGTATTTCAATCTCGGCAATACATTGATTATGAAAGGGCAACTGGATGAAGCAATAAATTGTTATAAAAAAGCGATCCAGTACAATCCCAATTTCGCTGCTGCCTATAATAATCTTGGAAACGCTTTTCAGGAGCAAAAACGCTATAACGAAGCTATGACACATTATCAGATAGCCTTGCAAATTAGTCCGGACCTTGCTGATGCCCATCTTAACATCGGAAATCTTTATTTAGAAAAAGGGCAGTACAATGAAGCAATAACGTACTATCAGGAAACTTTGAAGTTAAATCCTTCTCAATTTGACGCATATTTACATCTTGGAACTGTATTTCAGAAACAGGGCAAACTTGATGAAGCAATAACGTGCTATCAAAAAGCAATTAAGCTTAATCCAAAGTTTGCAGGTAATTATTACAATCTTGGCATTGCATTTCAGGATAAAAGACTTCTTGATGAGGCTTTTGGGGCTTATAGAAAAACCATAGAACTTGATCCGGACTTTGCGGAAGCACATTTCAGTATATCATGGCTTAACCTTCTGTTAGGAAATTTTAAAGAGGGATGGAAGGGATACGAATGGCGATGGAAATTGAAGGAGGCTTATAAACGTAATTTATCTCAACTCATGTGGGATGGTTCTGACATTAAAGGATGTGTTATTCTCCTGCATGCAGAGCAGGGTTTTGGAGATACCATACAGTTCATCCGATATGCTCCTTTGGTAGCACAACGTGGTGCAAAAGTTATCGTTGAATGCCAGAAAGAATTAACCCCATTGTTGAAAAATACAGAGGGAGTATATCAGATTGTTTCATACGGTGAACAGCTTCCAGATTTTGATATCCAGTGTCCACTTCTGAGTTTGCCTTTAGTATTTAACACGACACTTGAAAGTATACCGGCAAAGATTCCATATATATCACCAGCCCCTCTTTCTGTAGAAAAATGGAAAGAAAGAATAAAAAATGATAAAGAAAAGATCACAATAGGTTTAGTGTGGGCAGGTAGCACAACAACAAGAAAAGAGGGCTATTATTCCTGTTCACTCGAAGCATTCGCACCATTTGTTCATTTGAATAATATTACATTATATAGCCTGCAAAAGGGCCAGGTTTCAGAACAGGTGGCCAGACTGCCAAATGGGATGAAACTTATTGATTATACAGAAGAGATACATGATTTTTCAGATACTGCTGCATTCATACAGAATCTTGATTTAATTATCTCTGTTGATACAGCAGTTGCACACCTTGCAGGTGCACTTGGAAAGCCTGTATGGACATTATTACGATTTTCTCCTGAATGGCGATGGATGTTGGACAGGATGGATAGTCCCTGGTATCCAACAATGAGGCTTTTCCGACAGCCAGCTCCGGGAGACTGGGGCTCTGTAGTAGAAAAGATTTTCAATGAACTTCAAACCCTGATTCATAGAAAGCACTAAGACCTAAACATCGGTTTTATCTTTATATCCAATCCTCTTGTCAATAATAAAGGCGGGTCTTTTCCTTGATGAGTCGAAATTTCTCCAGAGGTACTCTCCGATGATACCGAGCATAATGAGTTGCACTCCGGAAACTACCAGAAGGACTACCATCAGAGACGCCCACCCTTCAACAGGCACTGAAAAAAACATCCTGTTGAATATTATGAATGAGGCATACAGAAAACCGATAAATGCGAAGAGTGTCCCGAGGACTGATATCATTCTGAGGGGAAAATAAGAGAATGATACAAATGTATCGATAAAGAGCTTGATCTTCTTGCCGGTCGTCCATTTTGAAATGCCCTTGTGTCGAGGGCCTTTTTTATATGTTATGAGGGACTGTTTAAAGCCGCTCCAGAGGATAAGTCCGAAGACTGATGTGTTTTTCTCTTTCATGGAGACAACGACATCGATTACTTTTCTGTCTATGAGGAATACATCCGTCCCTCCTTCAGGCATATTCTGCAATGCATATCGTCTTACAAGCCTGTAATATATCCTCTGAAACAGCCTTATGGAACTATCATCCCACTCTCTTATGCCGATGACGACTTCATTCCCCTCCTTCCATTCGTCAATAAGGGTCTGGATCATTTCGGGGGGGTCCTGCAAGTCTGCAGAAATGAAAGTACATGCATCGCCTTTCGAATGCTCCAGCCCTGCAAGGCATGCTGCATGACTGCCAAAGTTTCTCGAGAACTTGATTACCCTGACCCTGTTATCTTTTGCAGAGAGGTCTTTCAGCAGGGAAAAAGATCCATCAGATGAGCCATCATCAATAAAGATAAATTCAAAGCTATCTTTTGAATTATTTGCCAGTTCATTCAGCCTCTGATAAAGAAGAGTAAGGTTTTCTTCTTCATTAAAGACAGGTATGATTACAGAGACTAATGGCATAATCTTTTAAACTCCTCAAGATTACAAAAACAGTTTATTCCGGCTTTACCTGTAATTTCCATTGTTCGATATCGTCCTTTATGCTTCGTACTATCCTTCCCGGGACTCCCGCTACAAGAGAATAGGGCGGGATTATTGTATTTTCCTTAATGACACTGCCCGCAGCAATAACGCTGTGATGTCCTATATGAACGCCTTTCAGAATTGTTGAGTGCTCACCAATAAAGACATGATCTTCTATAACAGTTTCTGCCTTGTCTATTTCGCTGTATTGTCTTTCTGTAGCGCACCGTTTGACGGTTGAGTGTGTGATAATATGTGCCCCACAGCTTATATCACAATATTCCCCTATTTTCAGACCTCCGATTCCATCAATAACAGTAAATGCTCCGATCCATGTGCCTTCTCCGATCTCAGGATTGTTGATAATCCAGGCATGCGGATTGTATTTGTTAGGGGGAATCCCATGTTCGTCAACTGTCATTGCAGGATCTCCTTAATGCAATGGATAACATACTCCTGTTCGTCTGCTGTCATGATCGGATAAATTGGCAGAAGAAGGGTATTGCCTGTTATTCTCTCGGTCTCAGGGAGAGACGTTTTGTATCCGGAATAACTTTTTTCCTGATGTATAGCCATAATGCCTCTTCTTGTAGTTACCCCTTTTTCGAGTAATTTCATCATAAGTATATCTCTTCTGACTGGAGACGAATCAAGAAGTTCGATCCAGTAAGACTGGTAATTATGATAAGCATACAGAGGAACCCCCGGCACTTTAATATGAGATATTTTACTTAGTTCGGTGTCATATACACCGGCTATCTGTCTTCTTTTTTCTATTATAAAAGGCAGTTTTCTGATCTGTTCAATACCTATTGCTGCCTGCATGTCTGTCATCCTGTAGTTATACCCAATCTCAGGATAGGTTTCAATGATAACCCTGTTAGCCATATGCCTTTCAATATCTGATACAGACATGCCGTGATGTCTGAATCTCCTGAGTTTTTCAGCACTGGTAAGGTCATCAGTTGTGATCATCCCGCCTTCACCCGTAGTAATGATCTTTCTCGGATGAAAACTGAAACACGCAATATTGCCGTGACCTCCGATTCTCTTTCCCTTATATTCTGAACCAACAGCACATGCCGCATCCTCTATAATTCTTATATTATATCTCCCTGCTATTTCCATGATGGAATCCAGATCAGCAGGAAGTCCCATTTGGTGGACAGGCATAATGGCTTTAGTTTTCTCTGTAATAGCAGTTTCAATCTTGGAGACATCAATATTACATGTTTCGGTATTTATATCAACAAATACCGGGGTTGCACCGCAGTGGACTATGGAATTGGCGCTTGCTATAAAGGACAGAGACGGCAGAATAACCTCATCTCCCGGACCAATACCTGATACAGAGAGAGCTGCATGAAGTGCGGTTGTGCAGGATGTTGTTGCGACAGCATAACGTGATCCTGTGTATGACGCAAACTGCTCTTCGAACTCAGCAACTTTGGGTCCCTGGGAAACCCATCCGGAGTCTATTACCTTTGATACAAGCTTTTTTTCTTCTTCTCCCAGGTAAGGCTTTGTTATCGGAATCTTAAACATCTGTTCACCAGTTAAAAACTATTTCCTGTTTCACGAGTTCTGAAACATTATACTTTTTTGAAAGGAACCAGTCTATGTAAAGAGAGATTCCCTTTTCTATATCTATGTCAGGTTTATAGCCGAACATTTTCTTAGCTTTAGAAATATCAGCATAATGCCTCATGACATCTCCGGGACGGCTTTGCTCGTAGACAGGTTTGATATTGTTCTTCTCGATGTGCTTTGCAATTATATTTGCAAGGTTATTTATGCTTACTTCCTGTCCCCGTGCGATATTCACAGTCTGGCCTGTCATGGAATCGCATTCAGAAGCAATAAGAATACCTTTGACCGTATCAGTTACATAGGTGAAATCTCTTGTCTGAGTACCATCACCAAATATCACGGGCGGCTTATTATTCAGAAACCTCAGAACAAATCTTGGGATAACCTCACCATATGCACCCTGAAGATGTTCTCTCGGGCCATAAGTATTAAAGGGTCTTACCACTAATGTTTCGAGCCCGTATGTTCTGTAATATGCCAGGGTATATAGTTCACCTGCAAGCTTGCTCGCACCATATACAGTTGTGGGCTCCAAAGGATGATCTTCAGACATCGGAATCTCCAGAGCTGTCCCGTAAACTTCTGAGGATGAAACATAAATGAACTTTTTTACAGAATTTTCGAGACTTGCCTTTAAAAGGTTTAACGTGCCTGTTACGTTCACTTCATGGACAAGTTCTGGGTTCTTTATTGAGACCCTAAGGCATTGTACAGCCAAGTGATAAACAATATCTGTATTTTTTGTAATTTTCAACAGAAGGTCATTATCCCGTATATCGCCTGTGATTATTTCAATATTGCTTTTCCCCTCATGTTGGGAAATATTTTCTCTCTCACCCGAGGAAAAATTATCCAGAATCACAATATGGTTGTCCATAGCAAGCTTATCAACAAGGTGACTGCCGATAAAACCTGCTCCGCCTGTTACAAGGATTTTCATATCCTGAATCTTCATTCGTACGACCTATGTTTATTCAACTTGAATAGAACTCCTTTATAATTTCAGCAATATACTCCTGATCATCAATTGCGAGTTCAGGATATATCGGAAGAGAAAGTATTTCAGAGCACGCAGACTCGACCTCAGGAAAATCACCTTCCTTATATCCCAAAACCTTTGCAGCCGGCTGAAGGTGTATAGGTGTCCTGTAATGAATCCCGGTGCCGATACCTTTACTGCTGAGATATTCCTGAAGCGCATCCCTCTTTCTGCTCCTCACAACATACAGATGATGGACATGTTTCCTGTCAGAAGCTTCGTGTGGCAACAGTAACGGAGTATTTTTAAGGAGTGAATAATAACGCTCTGCTGCAGCCATCCTTTTCGTATTGTATTCATCGAGATATTTTAGTTTTACTCTCAGAATAGCTGCCTGAATTTCATCAAGCCTTCCGTTGTACCCGAAGACCGAATGTTCGAACTTCGATTTATGTCCGTGATTACGGTAAAGCCTTATCTTATCAGCTATTGCGCTGTTATTTGTGGTGACCATGCCGCCTTCTCCATACCCACCGAGGTTCTTCGTAAAATAAAAACTAAAACAGCCCGCATCTCCCATAGAACCTGCTTTTCTTCCTTTATACAAGGCGCCGTGTGCCTGGCAAGCATCCTCTATTATATGAATGCCGTATTTTTTTGAAATCTCTACTATGGGTTCCATGTCTGCTGACTGTCCGTACATATGAACAGGTATTATGGCTTTTGTTTTTCTCGTTATGTTTTCCTGTATGCCTTCAGGGCTTATCGTATAAGTTGACGGGTCTATATCAACGAATAGCGGCTTTGCATCGACAGCAACAATTGCCTCAACGGTTGCAAAAAATGTATGTGGAGATGTGATGACCTCATCTCCGCTTCCCACTCCATATGCCATGAGGCTAAACTGAATGGCTTCTGTGCCTGAACCAACCCCAATGGCATATTCTGTATCACAGTAGGTTGCAAACTCGTTTTCAAATGCCTGGCAGTTAGGTCCCAGATACAGGTTCATCCCGCTGAAGACATCTCCTACAGCCTTCATAATTTCATCCTTTATCGGGCTGAACCCGGCTTTTAGATCAACCAAAGGTATGTTTCTCATCATTATTTCGTATCTTCACAATATGGCGGCCATGTATATGGTCTGTCAAAAAAGCCCGGCGGGCATACTAATTCATCAACAGTTTTAATAATCCTTGCCGGATTGCCTGCAACAACAGTGTTTTCAGGAACATCCTTTGTCACAACAGAACCGGCTCCGATAAGACAGTTTCTGCCGATCCTTACACCGGGCAGGACAGTTACATTGGCACCGATCCTTGCGAAATCTTCAACGACCGCACCTTTTTTGCATTCTTTGTATTTTGGACAGCACATGGGGTGAGGGTCATCTGTGAATACCACATGAGGCCCGATAAAGACAAACCTTCCAATTGTGACCATCTCAAGAAAACAGTTGCTGTGGATACGGCTGTTATCGCCAACCCTATTTTCGAATTCGAGTACAGAGTTTGTACCTATACTCACATTATTCCCGATAATATTGTCTTCCCGTATAGAAATACCCTGGCCAGTCTGAAAATTATCTCCTATCTCAGTCCCGGCATAAATCGTACTGAATGGCCTTATGTGGCTGTTGCTGCCGATCTTAAGAGGAAGTTCGCCGGGTTTCGCACCGCGTGGTGGTTTCCCGATAATTGATGGCGGCTCGATTAAAGTATCAACACCAAGAATGACATTTGGATATATAAAGTTGTTCACAATTTCACTTTAACCCCGCCTTTTTTAAGGGATTTATCCGCTGCCTCCAGCAGTCTGACTACCCTTAAGCCGGCTTTTCCATCAGTAACAGGTGTTTTATTATTATTTATGCAATCAGCAAAATGATCTATAACTGCTTTTAAGGCCTCTGTGCTGTCTATCGATGGAGAATATATATCGCCGATCCTGTACTGGACTAAACTCTGATATATTGAATTCTTATCCGTTTTTGTAACTTGAATGCCTTTATCGTAAAGCTTAATCTTCTCCGAGGGATCAAGGTCATCAAAGACAAGCATCTTCCTGCTCCCGCCTATGATTATCTTTCTTATCTTAACAGGGGACATCCAGTTCACATGGAAATGCGCAATGAAACTGCTCTTGAATTGTAGTGTAATATAGGCAACATCTTCATACCTGCTTGGAGTATGGCTGGAACCTGTTGCAGTGATGCTTATTGGCTGTTCTGATATAAGATGGTCCATCACTGCCAGGTCGTGTGGAGCAAGGTCCCATATTACATTTATATCATGTTGAAAAAGTCCGAGATTGATTCTTACTGAATCGAAATAGTACATCTCACCGAGTTCACCCTTAGCAAGGTAATCCTTTATCTTTCGTATGGCATTGGTATATATAAATATGTGGTCGACAAGGAGAACCAGGCCTTTTTTTGCTGCAAGGTTTACAAGAGATTCAGCCTCTTTAACATTGGTTGTCAGAGGTTTTTCAACAAGGACATGCTTGCCGGCCTTCAGTGCATCAGATACGATTTTATAATGGCTGCTGACAGGTGTTGCAATGGCTACTGCTTCTATATTATCGTCTTTCAGGATATCCCTGTAGTCTTCAGTTATTTTAACCTGTGGATACCTGATCCTGATACTATCGAGTCTTTCTCTTATAAGATCACAAACAGAGTGTATATCAGTATGAACGCTGTCGTTAAAATTCCTGATCAGATTAGGTCCCCAGTAACCGCAACCTATCACTCCAACTTTGATTTCTTTCATTAATGATCCTTATTCAACGTAAGATGCCCATATTATATCATTTTTCAGGAGGTTAGCTTTTTATTGTAAATGGTTTGAATATGAATCTGTATGAACGGATAAAAGCCGGTTATTCTCTGTTACGTGGAAATCATATGATCTTAATTAATGATCTTGCCTTTTTTGAATAGTCTCCGATAGATATGGTTGTGAGGACTGTGTAATCGCCTTTAGATATACCCTCCGGTACCGTGAATTGTATGGTAAAAGTATATTCACCCTTGGTTCTCTGGATATCTCTTTTGGCCAGTTCTACCTCTTCTTTTTCATTTTTTAATATCATCTTTTCAGTAATGACGATCTGGTTTGAAGGGACATTCGGATAGAGCGTATATCTGACATTGGCCTCGACTTTTGACCCATTTTTAACACTTTGGGGATCGACCTGTAATTCCTCTATGAAAAGTTTTGCGATTCTATCTCCATTAGCTTTAGCTTCCTCTTCAGGTTCGATCCGAGGTTTTTCTTCAGGGGTAACGACGAGATTGATAATGTCTCCGCAGAAAGCTCCGGCTATGGCTCCCAGTGTGGTGCCCTGAACCAGCACCCCTAATACTCCACCTACCAGAGCACGCAGCGCCTGTTTTTGTTCAGTCGCTAACCTTCCGTTACCGTAACCATTTCTTCCATTTCCATTGCCATTTTTACCATTGCCGTTGCCATTGCTATTTTTGATGATGCCATTTTTGCCATTTGCAACCTTTTCCCCATTTGTATCAATTTTTTTAGCCGTATTATTCTTGGTATCCGCAACATTCTTGGTATCCGCAACATTCTTGGTATCCGCAACATTCTTGGTATCCGCAACATTCTTGGTATCCGCAACATTCTTGGTATCCGCAACATTCTTGGTATCCGCAACATTCTTGATATCCGCAACATTCTTGGTATCCGTAACATTCTTGGTATCCGTAACATTCTTGGTATCCGTAACATTCTTGGTATCCGTAACATTCTTGGTATCCGTAACATTCTTGGTATCCGTAACATTCTTGGTATCCGTAACCTCTTGACTCACGGTATCGTCCTGGGAGAGATCCGCTGCATGAAAGACTGTTAAAGAAAGGATAAGCAAAATCGTGATGATTTTATTCATAAGTCACTTCTGTTTTTAATTTACTATCTTTATAGGGAAAAGGTCAATATTCAGTAATATTTATGGCATCTCTTGCATTTTCCTTTAGAATAAAATAGCTTTACAAAGCTTGAGCTGTGAGGATTATGACAGCTTGCACAGGTCATCTCTTTTGAAGGGTTTTTGGGGTCTGGTACACCACTCATAGGATGAATATATCCTCCTGGCAGAGTCGCTATATGGTTTCCTGTTTCCTGATTTCTATGGCAAGTCACACAGATTTCATTTACAGGCATCAGAAGGCAATAAGGGTTATCATTTGCATGCGGGTTATGACATCTTCTGAAACAGTTATGCAATGCTACAGTATGAACATGTTTTCTTTCAAATTTCTTCCTGTCATGGCATTTATAACAGAGTTCAGGGGCATCGCTGACAAGGAGCTTATCGAAATCTGCTGAATGGGCATTATGACAGCTAATACAAGTTCCTTTCATCACAGGCGAATGTGTATACTTTCCTTTGAAATTAGCTTCTTTGTGGCATTTGTAACAAAGTTCCGGTAAAGGATACAGGAGTTTCATGCTCTTGTTATGCTTTGGATGCTCCAGATCTTTTACTGTCACATGGCACGTCTCACAGCCTGATTTCAGGGCAGGGTGTATATTTTTTTTATTCTTCTCAATATTCATATGGCAAACAAGGCATCGATTTTCCTGGGCAGCGAACGAATGAAATGACAGAAACTCAAAAGCTGTTAAGAGAAAGATCGCGATGGATAGAAACTTTATGATTGATCTTATCGACATAGCAAGTCATATATACAGCATTTATGTTCGAAAAATCAATATAAAATAGATATTTAATATGCAGTTTGTTACTTACCGGAAGCCTTTTTCTCGATCTCATCAAGTGCTGATATTGCAATTTCACGAACATATGAATCTCTGTCATTGCTGAGCTTCTGAAGAGGTTGAATTGCAAATGGATCTCCTATTTTCCCGAAAGCTTTTGCAATCTCTGAGCGCAGCATCCATGATTTTTTAAAAAAGTCTGTAGCCATCATATCGATAAGTGCCTCCATGGCACGGTTGTCCCGCAAGTCTCCAAGCAAAATTACAGCTCCTATGCGTATATGTATGTTTTCATCTTCAAGCGCTTCGATCAAATACTGGACTGAAGGGGTTCCAATTTCTCTGAGCGCTTCTGCTGCGCTTTCCCGGACATGTGAATCATTATCCTTCAACGTATTGATAAGAGGCTGGATTGCACTGATAGATTTCATTTTGCCCAGTGCCTTTGCTGCTTCATATCGTAATTGAGCTTCTTCCTGCGCTGGTTTCCGGGATTTGAATTCGAGCACATCGATGAGAGGTTCTACTGAGCGGGTATCTCTTATGTCTCCGAGTATCCTTATTGCGATGACCGTGATGTTTATGTCATTTCCCCTGAGAGTTTTAATAAGAGGTTCGACTGCAGGGGAGCCTGTTTTTCTTAGAGACTCAGCAGCGCTTTCACGGATGTCGGCATTATTATCTTTAAGTGCAAGAATCAGGTGGTCTGATACACGGGGATCGGGTATGCCTCCCAATGTTTCTACTGCGAAACGTCTTATGGCAGGCTCATCGTGATTGAGAAGAGTAATGAGAGGTTCTACTGCACGGGTATCTTTTAGTTGCTGCAGCGTGTTTTTTATCGCTGCATTTGCAGATTGCTGAACAGATGATTTTTTATCCTTTAGGGCAGCGACGAGGGAGTCAATAGCACGGACATCCCTGATTTTGCCGAGCGCCTCTGCTGCATTGTTCCGGATATCCGGATTTCCATCTTTTAGGGAAACAATAAGGGTGTCAACAGCACGGGCATCTTTGATTTCACCGAGTGCTTCAATAGCGTTATTACGGACAGTGATGTTCTTATCTTTAACAACTGCAATAAGGGGCTGTACAGCAGGTTTCCCTATATTGACGAGTGCTGTTAAAGCTTCTCTGTCAGGAGAAGTTGATGCTACGTATTTGGTTTCGGTCTTAATGATGACGGATTGAGTGTCACTCAAAATATCGATGAGAAAAGGTATGGCCGGATTTGCCTTTTCTCCCATTTCTCCTAACCGCATGGCAGCCAGAACACGTTCTGCAGGCTCATCAGAATATAATTTTTCGATCTGAACTCTTACTTCAGAAATGATGCTGGAAGGAATCTTTTTGGCGCCCGGTTTTGGCTGGGCAAAGAGCAATCTTTCTGGTATCAGAAGGGCAATAAAAATTATAAAAATTATCTTAATGCTCTTCATAAGTCCTCCTTTCCGGTGTTGAAACAGAAAGTGTCAGGGCATTACACCAGGAGACTGATAAGCAAGGATTATGCTTTATGGATTTTCCTGCTTCTGATTCCGTTTTTCTCAAAGGCATTCCTGGTATCCACTATGCAAATTGCATATTTTTCAATAAAAGCATAATTGTAAGCCGAGTGGTCAGTCAGAAGAAGAGTAATATCTGCCTTTTTCAAAACCTTCTCAGTCAGATCAACTGACTGTAAGCTTATGTCAGAATAATTACGGTGGCCTTTGCATACAGGCACATGTGGATCATTATAGGAAACTTCTGAGCCATGTTCCCTTAAAATATCGATAATCCTCAATGAGGGAGATTCCCTCTGATCATCGATATCTTTCTTGTACGCCATTCCCAGGATGAGGATTTTGGAGCCGTTCAGGGCTTTCCCGTATTTATTTAACACTGCAGCAACCCTCTCAACGACATAATAGGGCATCAGGGTATTAATCTCCCCTGCAAGCTCTATAAAACGGGTGCGAAATTCATATTCCCGTGCTTTCCACGTGAGATAGAAAGGATCAATCGGGATGCAGTGTCCTCCAAGGCCGGGGCCGGGATAAAACGCCTGAAATCCGAAAGGCTTTGTTTTCGATGCCTCTATGACCTCCCAGATATCAATCCCCATCCTGTCAAAGAGCATTTTAAGCTCATTTACAAGAGCGATATTAACTGACCTGTAAATATTTTCAAGCAGTTTTGTTGCCTCAGCAACCTTTGTAGATGAAACAGGCACGGTTTTTATAACGATTGAATCATAAAGGGCTTTGGCAACCGAAAGACACTCCTTTGTATAGCCTCCAACAACCTTTGGAATTGTAGATGTTGAAAAATCTTTATTGTTAGGGTCTTCCCTTTCAGGTGAGTAAGCAAGAGAAAAATCCTTTCCTGCCTTCAACCCTGTCTCCTCAAGAATTGCCCTCATATCTTCATCAGTAGTCCCGGGGTAGGTAGTTGATTCAAGGACTATCAACTGACCTTTCCTGAGATACCGTGAGACGGTCCTCGTTGTATTAAGGACATAGGTCATATCAGGCTCGCGGTTTTTGTTCAGGGGCGTGGGTACACAAAGGATGATACAATCCATGTCTGAAAGCTTTGAAAATTCTGATGTCGGCTGAAAAGATGAAGAGCATTGTTTGACGCGTGAATGGGCAATATGCTTAATATAGCTTTTCCCCTGTTTCAGTGAACTTACTTTTTTACTGTCTATATCAAACCCTGTTACCGGGAAGCCTGCCTTGCAGAATTCGAGGACCAGCGGCAATCCTACATATCCAAGTCCGATAATACCGACATCTGCTTTTTTAGACTTAATCTTTTTTATTAATTCCATTTGAGTATGATTTTTTGAAACATTATTTCTCCTTGATCTGCCCAGTCCTATAATACCTAAGGCAGGATCTTCTTCTACGTTTAGTTTACTTAGGTTTTTCATTCTATCTAAAACTCTCTTCATCGGAAGGGAAGATGCCTTTCTCTATTTCTTCTCTGTAAGCTTTGATTGCCTTTAGCGCCTCATCTTTCAGGTTTGTATATCGTTTGGCAAATTTTGGCAAGAATCTGTCGAATAATCCTATGACATCGTGCAGAACAAGCACCTGTCCGTCGCAGTGTGGACCTGCACCGATACCAATTGTCGGGATTGAAAGCTCCCCGGTAATCCTTCTGGCAAGTCCCATAGGTATTGCCTCAAGAAGCAAAGAGAATGCGCCGGCATCCTCAGCAGTATGTGCTTCTTCTAACAATCTTTTTGCAGACTCTTCAGTCTTCCCCTGAACTTTATATCCACCCATTCTGTGTATAGACTGGGGAGTGAGACCTATATGCGCCATGACTGGAATATCAGATCTAGTCATTGCCCTGATATGTTCTGCCACCTCTGTGCCCCCCTCTATCTTAACTGCGGAGGCCCCTGCTTCTTTTAAGAATCTTCCTGCATTCCGTACCGCTTCTTCAATGCTGGCTTGATAGGACATGAAGGGTAGGTCGCCGACAACCATTGCATTCTGAGCAGCCCTTGAGACAATCTTTGTGTGATAGATCATCTCGTCCATTGTTACATGGAGCGTATTTTCAAGACCCTGTACAACCATGCCTACAGAGTCACCAACAATAATTCCGTCAATACCTGCTTCATCAACTATCTTGGCGAATGGATAATCATATGCAGTAAGCATGGTGATCTTTTGCTTTTCAGTCTTTTTCCTGAGAAAATCCTGAATTGTTATTTTCGGCATGGGTTCATTTTAGCATAAAAAGAACATAAGCACATGTTCCACCATTAATTCATAATTTACCATATTCTCATCATTATTGAGATTAAAACTTAAGGCCAGTACAACTTGTCATTCTCTTCGTCAATAAGAGGCTTGTTTATTTTCACATTCTGCCCGGTTGCTATTATCAGGCTCATAAGTTCTGCATATGCCAAACTATAAGGTTCCAATTCGTTATCCTTTATTCCTTTGATCAGGAAGGTCTCCCATATATATTTGTTACGTGTCCCAAGAAATTTGCTCACCTCAGTTGATCCAACGAAATTATATATAACTAACTTCTCCTTGTTACTTAACTCCTCGCCTTTCACCCACTTTCTGACTATCTTTTTAAACTGATCATGGTGGTGCTGAAAAGCGTTCAATATATCTGGCACAAACTTCTCGAACATTAATTTATCAAACTTCTGAAAGACGCTTTTTGCCCTGGAATAAATAAATGGGATAAGTTCTTCTTTGCTTATATTGTACAGTTCAACAAAAAAATACTTTCCGGGAGCTGTCTCAAATTCAGAAGATTTGCCTGGATGAAAATAATTCAAAACGAGTTCGATATTCGAGGAAAACTGTTGTTCTTTTTGAGGATCCGGGAAAGAGAGTTGTTCCCTGTACCTGATGTTGGAAAAGTTCAAAAGGAGCTTATGCACCACTTTTTCATATCCAGGGGGAATATGCAGAAAAACTATGCTTTGTTCCTGTGAGTCATAAGGAGAAAATAGGATTACATAAAAAGCATTTGTTACAGCTGAATGCTTAGCCGCAACTTCCAGAGTTCGGGATCTATGAATGGCAAGAGTTATCAACTCATTTGCCTCACTGATATATTTTTCATGAGGGGTGAGATGAACTATTCTGTTAGTGGCAAAAGGAAAACCCTCACCTGATACAAGCCAATCAAGAAACAGTCCCAGTTTTTCGGAAATGAGCCTTTTGACAGAAATCGAAGGTTCAAAAATTTCCTTTTCCCACCGGGACACATTTTGAGTAAATGTTTCACCGCTCTGTGCGATTCTGGCTTGATTAAGTCCGAAAGCATGCCTGACAAGTTTTATACGTTTCCCAAAGGTTTGCATAGAAAATTATATCATAGAAAAACTATCTTGACAATATATATAATATCACTATATAATCACTATATAATTAAATTGGGAAGGCGGCCTTAACGGGATGCCAGGAGTGAATAATGTAGGCACTCCCGAGTACTGTCGACAGAAACATTCAAAGGAGGTTAACTCATGAGGAGAGGTAGTAAGCTTACTGATCTGGAGAAAAAAATTTTGCTTTACCTTTTAGAAGGTGTTACCACAGCTCGAGAGCTCTACAAAAAATTCTTTTACAAAGCCAATCAGAAACATAAAACCAGATTGGAAGTCAAAAGGAGAAAGCTCATAAATATGAAAAAGAAAGGTTATATAGATTACAAACATTATAAAACGCATGAATCATGCATTGTTGTGATAACTGAACGAGGAGTTGACAAGATCGCTGAGAATATGAATTTTCTGGATATTGATTCTGCCTGGACCCACCTTCCCAGGGAAGGGCATGTTCAACACGATTTGCTTGTGGCGAAGTCGGCAAGAAAACTTTATCGGGAAAATAAGCACATTACTATATATTTTGAACCTTTCCTCCGGAGAGAATTTGCCTTAACAGGAAAAAAGAGAAGAGAAGTTTATTTCCCGGATTTTCGCCTTTCATTTATTAGAGATGGCCAATATTCTGAAGAGAAATCCTTCAATTTTGAAATTGTTGCCGGAGGTATAACAAGAAAAGCTTTTCTTGGGAAGATAAGAAGTTCTGCCCACCATATTTTATTTATAACTAAGAGGTTAGAAACTGCGGTATTTCTATACAATTACGCAATGAAACTGAATCGCGCCGGCGTGATTAATGATCAGAAAATTGAAAGACTTCATTTCACTTATGCGGATGAATTCTTTGAAGACAATTCTTCCACTTACGAATGGCTTACTCCGCCTTACCAAAAACGCTTGAGAATGGATCAGTTTTAGATGTTTTTGCCAGCGTATAATCTGTTAAATCCCTTTTAAAAACGTTTTAGATGCTCTTTACAAAATAACTTAACATAATCTCATTTGTGTCACCAGGAGAACTGTCAATCAATAATTTATCTAACATCAGCTTTTAATCTCTGCCTTTTTTATTGTGAATTGAAATTTAGGACAACCCACATATTTTAACCTATATTTTATAGTTCGCCTTCCATTTTTAAAATTTCCTTATATACATCTTCAGAAATCCAAAACCCGGATACTGTCCTCAGCAAATCCATATATTTCTTTACATTTCTTATAAGACCGTTTGATTTGGCTTCTCTCAAAATACCTAAAAGCCCGATATAAGTAAGCCCAAGATGTTTTGCAACATTTCTTGCCAGCCGTTTATCTATCAGAAGGAGTTCTGCATTTTTCTCTTTTGCAAGGGCTATCGCTTCTGCCTCTCCCCTGTCAAGATTTAACGTTAAAGTTTCAACTAAAGATATGTTACTGACCATCTCTTTCTTTATCCAACTCGCTTTTTTAACATCTTCTGCCCCAGGTTGTCCTTTCCCTTTTTCAACGACCTCATCCCATACCGCTTGAGGGATTAGTATTTCCTTGTATAATTTTTTCAACAAATCCAGTTTTTTGATTGCTGATAAGTTCATTAAGGGAGAAGAGTTGCTTACTATCACCCAGCTCTTTTCAACCTCTTAAGTGTATTTATATCTTCCTTATATTCTTCTATTCCGTAATGGACAGCTATCTTACGGCTTGCCAGAAGGTTCTGAAATTCCCAGAGGGACATACCAGCAAGTGATTTAGCCTTCCCAATAGATAGTTTGCCCGTTTCAAATAAATGAACGGCAAGTTCAACAGCAATATCCTTTGATGTCATATGTGATGCCAGCAAAATGTCATCTGGAATTTTTATAACTGAGGTCTTCATATTTAGTTCCCTCCTTTTATGAAATACTTTATATTATCGCTCTTTGTTACGCAAATCGCCAATAAAATATCTCATGCAATCATAGTTTGAATCTGGAAATTGTTGTGCCATCTCAATGTGTGCTTAACACACCCGTCCTTTTTACCCATAAGTCTTTAATGATCTGAAGGGCAATACGATGTTTTTCTGCTGCATTGAGATCATGGGCGTATATTAAAATGTTTGTATCAAGAAAGAACTTATCGTTCATGAAGTTCATCACGTGAACAGGTTATTTTGTCACCAAGATGAAACCCTTTATCAAGGAGACTAAAAGCCTTTCTTTTTGATAATTCATAAAATTCTTCCTGAGTAATAATCTGCTTTAGAAAATCACTTAAAAGTCGGTTCAGCGAAGTTCCCCTTTTAAATGCTATAGACTTTACCTTCTTTATCAGTTCCTTGTCCAGGCTCAAAGTAATATTTTGTTTCATTTTTCCTCCCAAACCATCTGTATTAAAAAGTAACACGTAATTTATGTGTTGTCAAAGTATTGAGTAATGATTGTAGTGAAAAGAAAAGGCCGAAGAAATGTTTTTGCTTTTTTCGTGAATAAAGCTTACCGATATTTATTTCCATCGCAATATCTTAGGCTCGTCCCATTCTATATGTCTCAAAAGTCTCCTATCCTCGTGGGAATAGAAAATCCAGTGCTCGGCATATGCATTGACGGTGAAATAACTTTCACCAGACAGATAATCGAGAACACTTTCGAGTTTATGGGCTTTAAATGGTATCCTGTTTTTAATCAACGCCTTGACCATTTCGAGGAAAGCCAATGCATACATGTAATTCGTAACTCTCAAAGTAAAATAGGGACTGTTCAGGCCTGGTGGAAACAGATGGATGCCATGGCCGTGCCAACTGAATACTATCTCAAAGGGATGGCCTCCGCAATGTGATTCGGCGTTTAACCAATGGCTGAAATTCTTTTTACTTTTCCTATTCTTTATCTCCAGCATGCCGCAATCTCTACCATCGGCCCAGGACCTGTACATCTGTTCGGCAGTCAAACCATTGGTCTTGCTGCCAAAGGCAGCTCTGTAACAAAGGGCAGCGGCATTCAGATAACCGCTAAGAGAGACACCACACGACTTTTTCCTCCTTTTAACATGGTTTCCATATAGCTTCAATATTTCAACCTTTTTCTCAATAGGTAAAAGGTCTTCCAGGACATATTTCCCAAGCACACGCCCTGTTCTAATATCAAATGGTATAGCTTTCGCGACAATCATAGAATCTTTCTTGAGTATGCGGGAAAACTCCACTGCCTGCTGTATCAACCCTAAATAAAACTCGTTCTTCTCCTTGCCAGTGAGCACTTCAACGTTTGAATGCGGAAAAGCCAAAAAGAATCTTTTGTCATACAGCACTATTCCCATCGGCACGAGAATGAAATAACCCCTCCGCTTAAGCGGCAGATAGAAATCGAACCATTTCTTTTCATAGCTGTTTTCTTCAGTAGGGTAAACTTTATCCGTAAGCCTTCTAACTGCTTTATATAGTCTGCCGTCTTGTATTTTTGCCTCAAATCCCTGCGGCAAATTCTGTTCGAGCTGCGAGAATGTGTATTTGGGTACAAAATTATACAACCCTTTTATTTCTTCGGCCTTTATCATCGATTAGATTGAGTATACATTAATCATAAATTTGCTAAAATATACCCACGAAAAAAAATGCATATTTACTAACGTGCCTGATTCACTCTGAATAGGTCTCTAAAGTGACCGATTTATAGCAAAGAATAGCAGACATTAGAGAGGTGAAGCCATGGGATTATTTGACACGATAATTTTGGAGAAAAAATACCATTGCCCCACTTGCGGTAGAGGAATAGAGTCTATACAGGTGAAGGATTTTGACCCTTACTTGGAGACCTTCCGTGTCGGCGATTGTATTTCAGAACCTGACGATATACGTCTGGTTAAAGAAGGGCTCTATTGCGATTCGTGCCAGAAATTTACAGGGCAGCATGTCTATGCCGCAGTAGACCACGGCATTTTTGTGGGAACAGCTGGAAATATGGAAGAGGCTAAAAATCTCCTGGGGACCCTCAGCATAGAAAAACTTCTCTTGCTGCATCGTTCGGCAAATAAAAAACATCTTGCCGATGTAATGAAGCGAAACCGAACTGTAAATTATCTGGAAAATTTATGCATCTGGTACGGTAAGGAGCTGTATAAGAAAGACAAAAGCGATCCCGATAGAAAATGGTTTCTCTGGGACTTCGAGTTTGAAGGAATTGATACCCCATTAGAAGCACTCGAAGTATTTGTTACCAGCGAGCAAATAATAAATGCACTTGATGAGCTCGGAGAGAATAACCAGGTGATTTTGGATATTTACTATCTTGAGGACATCAAAGAAGGAGCGGAAGCATGGTCTGTAGATGTCTATCAGGACTACATAAACAACAGATGTGGCCTGCAATGGACATGGACTGTCATTAGTCAAAAAGAATTAGAACTTGATGAAGAAGAAAGAGGGAAAAGACAGCCCGAATGGGTTATTATGGTTGACAAACCATTCTCCAGACAGGTGGTCATAGACACTATAGAAAACTGGCTGAGGAATAGACACTATAACTTTACTGTTCGTCTTATCGAGCCGGAACAGGCTGAAGGTTCAGGTATGTATAAAGAGTTGAAAAAGCTCGATACGGAAAAAAAGCATGGCAAATAAAGAATATTTCTACTGGGTGCATGAACTATGCAATTGACAGAGCTTAAGGAAATAATCACTCGACAGAACCTTCACAACCTCGCCGGAAACCGCTCGTTTGGCCGTGGTAAGGATTACTTCGAGAGTGGTTTGGTGGGGCCGATTACTGAGAAAACCAGCGTAATCTCTGCCAAGGTCCATGGTACGCACACATACGAGACGCGTCTCAAAATTGTTGCCATGCCGCAGGGTAAGGCTCGCCTTGATAACTCCTGTACCTGTCCCGTAGGCCGTGACGGTGATTTCTGCAAGCACTGCGTGGCGCTGGGATTGGCATGGATAGCAAAAGCAAATATTGTCGCAGCGGAGGAAAGAGCAACCGGAAAATCATCAATATGCACGTCTGTACCTTATAAGGAAATTTCGCTGAAGGATGTCCGCACATGGCTGGAGGGTCAGGGGTCAAAGCTTATCCTCGACATGCTAATGGATCAGGTAAAAACCGACAGCCGTCTACGTGAGAACCTGACGCTTAAGATTGCCAAAGAGAATGCCGGTGGTATCGACATCACAGCATATCGCAAGGAAATTCGGGCCGCCTTCCATACTTCCGGTTTTATCTATTATAACGATATGTATGAATATGCCGACGGTATCGGAGAAGCGATAGACAGCATAGAGCGCCTTTTAAAGGAAGGATTCGCACAAGAAACTGTACACCTCTGTGAATATGCCTTTGAGCAGGCGGCTTCGGCGATTGGCGACGTGGATGATTCAGACGGCCACTTTGGCGACATCTGCGAGCGTCTGGGAGCGCTTCACCTGGCGGCCTGTAAGGCAGCCAAACCTGACCCGGTTGATCTTGCGAAGCGTCTCTTCGACTTTGAGATGATGGACAGCGATCTGGACTTGTTTTATGATGCGCCGCAGGTTTATAAGACAATACTCGGGAAGCCTGGACTGGCTGAGTACCAACGTCTTGCTGAAAAAGAATGGTCAAGGGTTGAGGAAAAAGGGCCGGGTAGCCGTGATACCGGTTATTCCGGTAAGCGCTTTCGCATAACCAGTATTATGGAGTCTCTCGCAAAGGCGGATGGAGATGTGGATGCGTTGATAGCTGTTAAAAAACGCGACCTGTCGCATCCCTATTCTTACCTGAGTATTGCTGAAATATGCAAAGAAGCAGGACGCCGCGACGAAGCCCTTGCCTGGGCGGAGAAAGGCCTCTCTTCATTTCCTAAACACCAGGACAACCGGCTCCGTGATTTCGTTGCCGGAGAATATCATCGTCGCAAGCGCTATGATGAAGCATACGGTCTTTACTGGATACAGTTTGCTGAACAGTCCGATCTTGAACAATATAAAAAGCTCATGGAGTACGCAAAGAAGATCAAGCGGGTCGAACCGGCCCGTAAAGATGCATTGGCCCATCTGCGGAAGGAGATTGAAGCAGAAAAGAAAAATCCCAATGTACGCTATTGGCATTTCAATCCCGACCATTCGCGGCTGGTGGAAATTTTCCTCTGGGAAAAAGAGGGTGATGCCGCATGGACGGAGGCCATGGCGGGAGGCTGTAGCGACCGCCTATGGCTGGAACTTGCCAGACTCCGGGAAAAGGAGCATCCTGCCGATGCTGTAGATGTTTACAAGCGTCTTGTTGATCCTGTTATCGAACAAAAGAATAATGTAGCCTATGCAGAAGCGTTCCGGATGGTCAGGAAAATCCAGGAACTGATGGGTCGCCTGGGTAAACCGGCAGAGTTCCAGAGTTATCTTGCGAATCTCCGCCTTAGGCATAAACCCAAGCGTAACATGATGAAGCTGCTCGATAAGTTATAGAACTGAAAAGAGGATGAAAAAGGGTCTATGAATCCTATTGAGCGGTCTTTGACAAAAGCGTTCAAAATGTGAATATTATAATCGGGCGGAACAATGATCACGGGTCCAAATACCGGGTTCGAGATTATTTTGCCGGGGCGTCAGGACAAAAAATATCAATCCTGTTTTCAGGAGCGCCTAATCTCATTGTGACATTGTATCCGCCCTTTTTGTGTTGATTGCAACATATGAAAAGAAAAAAGATTCCATACGGCACAAAACTACCTGTCAAATTAACCATTCGTGAACGTGATCTTATTCGTGACGAGACATTTTGCGATCCCGACTTTGCAAAGGTTGCGGTTGTCGACGGCAAAGGCATCAGAGTCGATATGTCACTCGATGATATAGAGGAGGTTCAGGGCTATGTAGCCGCCGAGGCGAATCATACGAAAAATAAGAAACTCCAAAGGGAACTTGATCGACTATTTGACAAACTTCAGGTGTATTTGGATTCTTACGATGATCAAGATTAATTAAGGAAATGTGGACTTTGCTGACCGATTTTTCGATAGATTTGGAAAAAACGAAAAGGGGTGAGATATGAAAATAAGAAAAATTAAGACAGGGATTAAACCTCTTAAAGAGAGTTTGCATGAGTTTGCTACTGTCTGGGACAAATTGCAGCACGGAGAAAAGGTTGAAAAGAGAAGTGGTATCTATTTTGAATCAATAGATGCTATGAGGAAAGTTTTGACTAATAAAAGAGGCTCTTCGCGTAGTCGAGTGGGTCAATTTATATCTCCTTGAGCATGCAAGTAAGGATTTTCAAACGGAGATATTCTTCGTCTCGTAAACCGTAAGCCCTTCTCTGTATTACTCGAATTTTATTGTT